>Ga0315543_1000016_pt1 | contig 243423 bp, 236 predicted proteins | sample SalMarSW160210MG_2_FD_203098 | JGI IMG/M metagenome (GOLD analysis project Ga0315543, IMG submission 203098) | Salt marsh sediment microbial communities from the Plum Island Ecosystem LTER, Massachusetts, United States - Salt Marsh Sediment SW1601-210 ...
CTGAGTCCCATCGACATGAGGATCTGGAGCCCGACCTTGACCTCCTCCACGGGGGGCGCGCTGAGAGAAACCCGGATGGTGTCGCCGATGCCCTCCGCGAGGAGCGCCCCGAAGGCCGTCGCCGACTTTATGGTCCCCTGGAGTGCGGGCCCCGCCTCCGTGACCCCGAGGTGAAGGGGCCAGTCCCCGCGCTCGGCGAGCATGCGGTAGGCGTGGATCATCACGACGGGGTCGTGGTGCTTGACGGAGATCTTGAAGTCGTGGAAGTCGTGCTCCTCGAAGAGCGAGGCCTCCCACACAGCCGACTCCACGAGCGCCTCCGGGGTGGCGCGCCCGTACTTTTCAAGGAGGCGCGGATCGAGGGAACCGGCGTTGACGCCGATGCGGAGCGACACCCCGGCGTCGACCGCGGCCTTCGCGATGGCACCCACCTGGTCGTCGAACTTGCGGATGTTGCCGGGGTTGACGCGGACGGCAGCGCACCCGGCCTCGATCGCCTGGAACACGTACTTGGGTTGGAAATGGATGTCCGCGATGACCGGGATCTGGGACTTCTCAGCGATGGTCGCGAGGGCGTCGGCGTCGTCCTGGCTCGGCACGGCCACCCTGGCGATGTCACACCCGGCCGCCGTCAACTCCGCTATTTGCTGAAGGGTCGCATCGATGTCGGAGGTCAGCGTGGTCGTCATCGACTGGACGGAGACGGGAGCATCCCCACCGACGGCGACGGAGCCCACCATGATCTGCCGTGAACGCCGACGCGGGGCGAGGGGGACGGGGGTCACCCCACCAGTATCGCGCATGAGTGTGGCTGTTTCCGTCAGCCGATCGACACGGGGGCGACGATGTCCGCGTAGATGAGCAGGGTCCCCATGAGGATAAGGAGGATGAACATCACGTATGTGAGGGGCATCATCCTCGCGAGATCGACGGGAGCCGCCTTGGGCGCCTTCCGCTTCCGCGCCCAGGCGTCCTTGATCCCCTGCCAGAACGCTCCCGCCACGTGGCCACCGTCGAGGGGCAGCAACGGAATGACGTTGAAGGCGAAGAGCGCCAGGTTGATCAAAGCGACGAGGGCTACCATGGCGGCGATCTGATCCCCGATGCCGACCTCGGGGTTGTCGACGGCAGCGATCTCCCCGGCGATTCGACCCGCCCCTACGATGCTGATGATTCCGTTCGGGTCACGTTCGGTGGAACCGAAGGCCGCCTGTCCGGCTTCCCAAACATATGTGGGCAGGTGATAAATGATCATTGCGATCTTCCCGAGGGTGTCGACCGTGAAGGTCGTCCCGTAGAAGGGGCCCTGCCGCACCACCTCATACATTGGTTGAACCCCGAGGAACCCGACGGGAGCCGTGACGAGCTCGCCGGTCGCATCGACCACGGGCTCTCCGTCCGCATCGAAGACCACTCGCTCCTCCAAGGTCGGGGTCGCACTAAGGGTGATCTCCTCACCCTCACGCAGAACAGTGAAGGTCATCTCCTGCCCGGGGCGAGCACGAAGGTACTCGTGGAGAGGCTCCCACTCTTCGATGCTGGTCCCGTCGACGGCGATGATCCGGTCACCCGCCTCGAAACCCGCACGGTATGCCGCCGTGGTCGGATCGGCGGCGGTGCACTCACGGTCCGCCCCGACGGGAAGCGCACACTCCAGGACGGAATCGACCGCGGGGGTGACGGTTGCGGCGCCATAGAACAGCCCGATCCCGGTGAAGAGGATGACCGCGATGAAGAGGTTGGCGAGAGCCCCCGCGGACATGACGACGACGCGCTTCCTCCACGACAGCCGGTAGAAAGCGCGGTGTTCCTCGCCCGGCTCGATCTCCTCGACCGCACTCTCCCGGGTGTCCTCGATGAGGCGGGAGGCCCAGCCCTTTCCGCGCACCGGCTTGACCTCGTCGGCCGGTGGGACCATTCCCATGAGGCGCACGTACCCCCCGAGGGGGAAGGCCTTGACCCCATACTCCGTTTCGCCCCGCTTGCGGGACCACAGGGTCGGCCCGAACCCGATCATGTACTGCGGCACCTTGACGCCGAACCTCTTCGCGGGAAACATGTGCGCCAACTCATGGAGGGCAACTGAGATGGTGACCCCGATGACGAGGATGAGGACGCCGATGGTGTAGGCCATAGGAGTACTTTACGTCCCTGCCCGTGCCCCGGTTCCCGGATGGCCCATGAGTGTCCGGGCCGACTCACGGGCCCGTGCCTCAGCGGCCAGCACCCCATCTAGCGTCGGCTCCCCCTCGACCTCAAAGCTCGTTGCCTCGAAACCATCCAGAACCTCCGCGATCGTATCGACAATCCCGAGGAAGGGCAGCGCCCCGTCCAGAAAGGCCGCGACCGCCTCCTCGTTCGCCGCGTTGAATGCGGCCGGGTGGAGGGGTGACGCGGCGACCGCCTCCCGCGCGAGGCGCACGGCGGGGAACGCCTCCTCGTCGAGGGCGTCGAAGCTCCAGTCCTGGGGGATAGACCAGTCGTAGCCGGGGGCGGCGTCCGGGATCCGATCGGGCCAGGCAAGCCCGAGGGCGATGGGGAGGCGCATGTCCGGCTGGGATGCCTGTGCGATCGTCGAACCGTCCCAAAACTCCACCATCGAGTGGACCTGGGACTGCGGGTGAACGACCACCTCGATGCGATCGAGCGGCATGTCGAAGAGGAGGTGGGCCTCGATCACCTCGAGGGCTTTGTTCATGAGCGTCGCCGAGTTGATGGTAACGACCGGTCCCATGCTCCAGGTGGGGTGACGGAGGGCCTCCTCGGGAGTGACGTCTACGAGTTCGGTCCTGGTCCTCCCCCGGAATGGCCCACCGGACGCCGTCAGGATGAGCCGACGAACCTCGCCCCGAGCACCCGCCCGGAGGGCCTGGGCGATCGCGGAGTGTTCGGAGTCGACCGGGACGATCTGGTCGGGGCGCCGCCTGGCCCCGAGCACAAGCGCCCCGCCGGCCACGAGACTCTCCTTGTTCGCGAGCGCCAGGGTCGAGCCTGAGGAGAGGGCGGCGAGGGTCGGCCCTAGCCCCGCGGAGCCCGCCATAGCGTTGAGGACTACGTCCGCTCCGAGACTCGCCGCCCTTGCAGCCGCCTCGGGTCCTGACTCGACCGTGACCCCCGGCAGGGTTTCCGCAAGCGCCTCACCGGCCACCCCGTCGGCGACCGCCACGCTCCCCACCTCGAATTCCCTTGCCTGCCCCGTGAGCAGGGGAATGTCTCCTCCCCCGGCTGCGAGGGCGAGGACACGAAACCGGTCGGGGTTGCGACGGATGATGTCGAGTGCCTGACAACCAATTGATCCCGTCGATCCAAGGATGACGACGGTCCGTGCCGCGGCCACGCCGATCCCTACTGGACGCCCTGAAGGATGTCGATCGCCCTGGCGAGATAGGCGTCGACCTTGCTCTCGTCGTACGAACGCCACTTGGCCCGGCGCGGGAAGATCTCCTTCCTAAGGTCCTGCGCGGTGAGTTCCTGCCCCTTGTCGAAGAAGGCCGTGATTCGATCGAGGAGGGCATCAACGGTGCTGGCGCGATACCCCCGCTTGAGGCCCTTCGGTCGGGAGAATCTCTCACCCTTCGGACGACGCAAGCGCTCGTAGAGCACCTGAGCCCGCTCCGCAAGTTGGGCGTGCCACGCTCCCAGGCCGTTCGCCTGGACGAACTGGTCCCTGATGCGAGCCGTGAAGGCATCCTCAAGCCTGTCGAGGGCGGGGTCGACGGCTGTCGTCTTGTACCCACGGCCCCTCATGTCGAAGGCCGCGTGCCGGATGTCCATGGGGGTGAGCCCGTTCGGATCGATGATCTCCCGCTCGTAGGCCGCCCGAATATTCGTGAAGAACTCGTTCACCTGTTCCCGGTCATAGCCCTGATGCAGGAATCCCACGCGGGGAAACATATCGGTCACGTCGCCTCCTTCGTCGCTAGTTGACCACAAGCTCCATCGATGTCACTCCCACGAGTATCCCGGATTGTGACGGGAATGGCATGCGCATCGAGGCGGTGAACGAATGTCGCCTGGTCGGCCTGGGTACTCGCGGTCCACTTGCTGCCCGGTGTCGGATTAAGGGGAATGGCGTTCACATGCACCCAGGCGGTTCCCCGCGCCGACAACTTCTCCGCTAGAAGTCCGGCCCTCCACTCCTGATCGTTGATGCCGCGCATCAGGGCATACTCGATGGACACGCGCCGATGAGTCGCCTCGAAATACCGGTGGGCGGCATCGAGCGCCTCGTCAACCCTCCACCGCGTGTTGACGGGAACCAGTCCGTCCCTCAGGGAGTCGTCCGGGGCGTGAAGGGAGAGGGCAAGGGTGAGGGGAAGGCCCTCGCAGGCCAGACGGTCGATTGCGGGGACGAGCCCGACGGTCGAGACGGTGACATGTCGCGCCGATAGGCCAAGGCCCCGTGGCGTCGGAGCAACCAAAGTTCGAATCGCGGAAAGGACGGCAGAATAGTTCGCCAACGGCTCCCCCATCCCCATGAAGACCACATGGGAGAGGCGGCCCTCCCTCCTCGCGGTCAGGCGCACCTGCTCGATGATCTCTGCCGTGCTGAGGTTCCGAGTGAGCCCCATCTGGCCCGTCGCGCAGAAGGGACACCCCATCCCGCACCCCGCCTGGCTCGTGACGCAAAGGGTCGCCCGATTCGTATACTCCATATAAATGGATTCGATCCTCGTCCCGTCGTGAAGCGACCATAGGGTCTTTTTCGTGGCCCCATCGTCGGTGCCGATCGTGGTCGTCTCCTCAAGCAGGCGGGGGAACAGCGCCGACACGAGTTCGCCCCGGACCCTGGCGGGAACGTCGGTCAGGTCGGCTGGATCGGTGGTGAGGTGCGTGAAGTAGTGCGTGGCGAGTTGCTTGGCGCGAAACGCGGGCTGACCGAGGTCGACGACCGCGGTTATCTTTTCTTCGGCGGTGAGGTCGGCGAAATGGCGGGGAGGCCGTCCTCGGCTCACAGGGTGCCTAGGAACAACGCGAAGACCACGTAGGCGACAGGACCGGCGAGTAGGGCCGAATCCATCCGATCGAGGATCCCCCCATGCCCGGGAAGCACATTGCCCATGTCCTTGATGCCCAGATCCCGCTTGATCGCGGATTCCACGAGGTCGCCGAAGATCGCCGCGATCGTCACGGCAGCACCGACCACCACACCGATTCTCCAGTCCTCGTCTTTCATCAGCCAATAGGAGACTCCGGCAGCGGCTCCCGTACCGATCAGAATGCCCCCGATCGCGCCCTCCCATGTCTTCTTCGGACTGATGCGGGGGGCAAGTTTGTGCCGCCCGATGAGCATCCCCACCAAGAGGGCCCCGGTGTCGTTTCCCGAGAGGGCGGCAAGGAAGATGAAGACCCGGATCCAGCCGCCCTCCGGCTGAATGAGAAGGGCGATGAACGAGGCGAAGAAAGGAATCCACACCAGGGTTAGGACATCCGCGAGGGCATCGTGAAGAGAATCCTCTATCCACTCGTCGACCAAGCGCCAGGCGATGGTGCCCCCAGCCCCAACAAGGAGGGCGATGATGAGCCCCTCCCGCCCGTCGTACCACACCGACACGGCCATCCCAATGGTGGCGGCCGAGATGGGCACGAGGGATATGGCCCGACCTTGACGCGCGAGTGCCCGCTTCCACTCGGGATAGGCAGACAGGCAGATGAGATAAACGATGATGGTGAAACTCAAGGCGGAGTAGTAGGCCACCCCGATCACAAGAGCGAAGAGAGCAAAACCGACGACCGTGGCGGAGAAAAAGTTCCGGCCCGAGCGCGCCGAAGGTCCGCCTTGAGTCCAGATGTCGGCCGTTTTCCCCGTCGTCATCAGACCTCGAGGAGTTCGTTCTCCTTGTGGGCCAACAACGCGTCGATCGCGTCCGTGTGCCTCTTGGTAACCAGGTCTAGTTCCTTCACGGCTCTCGCCCCATCGTCCTCGCCAATCTCGCCCTCCTTGACGGCGACATCGATGACGTCCTTGGCCTTTCGGCGAAGGTTGCGGACCGCGACACGAGCCTCTTCGGAGCGGTGTCGGGCGACCTTGACGTACTCCTTTCGGCGCTCCTCCGTCAGTTGGGGCATGTTGATCCGGATGACGCTGCCATCGTCCGTTGGGCTGACCCCAAGGTCGGAGTCGCGAAGCGAGGTGATGATGCTTCCCATGGCTCCGCGGTCATACGGGGAGATGACGATCGTGCGGGCGTCGGACGTCGAGATCGATGCGAGTTGCTGAAGGGGGGTCGGGGCTCCGTAGTAGTCGACAAGTAGCTTGGCGAACATGGATGGAGACGCCGCCCCCGTCCGGATTGTTGCGAAATCATCCTTGGCCGTCTCGACGGCCTTGTCCATCTTGTCCTCGGCTTCGAGGAGTGTCTCGTCAATCACGCAGTCTCCTTTCGGCGCGGCGTCACGCCGTCACCAGCGTCCCGATTCTCTCACCCAGGAGCGCACGAGTCACGTTACCTTTCTCCTCAAGGCCAAACACCATCATCGGGATGCCGTTCTCCATGGCCAGGCTGAAGGCAGCGGCGTCCATGACCTCAAGCCCCGAACGAAGGGCTTCACGGTAGGTCACGGCGGAGAGGCGCTTGGCTTTCGGGTCGCGATGCGGGTCCGCCGTGTAGACTGCATCGACGCCGTGCTTTCCCATGATGACCTCGGAACAATCGGTCTCAAGGGCACGCTGAACCGCCACGGTATCGGTCGAAAAGTACGGCATTCCTGCTCCCGCCGCGAAGATCACGACCCGACCGCTCTCCATGTGACGGATCGCCCGGAGCGGGATGTACGGCTCGGCGACCTGGCCCATGGTGATGGCGGTCTGGACGCGAGTCACCACCCCCGATTGCTCCAGGAAGTCCTGGAGGGCCAGCGAATTCATTACCGTGCCGAGCATCCCCATGTAGTCCGCGCGCGCCCGTTTCATGCCGCCCTGGGAAAGCTCCACACCCCGGAAGAAGTTGCCCCCGCCAACGACGATCGCAACCTCAATGCCCTGGCGGACGGCTTCGGCTATCTCTCCGGCAAGCCGGTGGATGGTTTCGGAATCGAGGCCGACGGCACCGCCACCGAACGTCTCTCCCGAGAGCTTGAGGAGCACCCGTCGCGGAAGGGCAGGGTTGTCGGCCTGACCTTGGCTTGTCTTCGGCATCAGCCCCTCCTCGGTTGTGTTTCCTAGGCTCCCACGCGGATGCGGGCGAATGCGGTAACCGCGCCGCCGGATGAGGCGACCACCTTCTCGACGGTGGTCTTCGGGTCCTTGGCATACGCCTGCTCGAGTAGCACATTCTCCTTGAAGAACCCCCCTAGCCTGCCCTCGACGATCTTTGGCAGGGCGGCCTCGGGTTTGCCTTCCGCCTTCGCCGTTTCCGTCGCGACCTGACGCTCATGTTCCACCACATCGGATGCGACGTCCTCGCGGGTGAGGTAGATCGGGGAATAAGCGGCGATGTGCATCGCCACGTCGCGGGCGATGTCCTTCGCGGCGGTATCGGTTCCAAGGAGCACGCCTATCTGAGCGGGCAGGTCCTGGTTGGTTTTATGAAGGTAGAGGGTGACGTGGGGAGCCTCGATGCGGGCGATGCGTCGGAGCACGATCTTCTCGCCCAAGACTCCGGCGGTCTCGTTGATGAGGTCGAGGACGGTGCCAGACTCGGCCGCGGCTTCCAGGGCCTCTTCTGTGGTAGTGGAACCAGCCGCAACCACCGCGGCAAGGACCTTGTCGGCAAGCGCGATGAACGTCGCATTCTTCGCCACAAAGTCCGTCTCGGAGTTGATCTCGATGAGGGTGCCGACCTGTCCGGCTCCGCCCTCACGAACGTCGGCAGTCACGAGGCCCTCGGAGGCCGCGCGGCCCTCACGCTTGGTTACCCCCTTGAGTCCCTTGACCCGGAGGATGTCGACGGCTTTGTCAAGGTCGCCCCCCGCCTCGTCGAGGGCCTTCTTGACGTCGAGCATGCCTGCGCCCGAACGCTCGCGGAGAGCCTGAATGTCGGCAACGGTGTAGTTAGCCATGTCGGTCCCTTACTTCTTCGCGGCCGCCGACTTGGCGGCCTTCTTTGCCGGGGCCTTTGGTGCGGCAGCCTTCTTTGCCGGCGTCTTTGGTGCGGCAGCCTTCTTTGCCGGCGTCTTTGGTGCGGCAGCCTTCTTAGCTGGGGCCTTCTTCTCCGTCGCGGGCTTGTCAGTCTCAGCCTTATCAGTCAAAGCCTTATCAGTCACAGTGGCCTTCGATGCAGCAGGTTCGTCGCTCTCTTCGGCGGCAGCGTCGTCACCACCGAGAAGCTCACGCTCCCACTCGGCTAGGGGCTCCGCCTCAATCGGCTGTTCCCCCGCATCCGCTCGAGCCGCGTGACGAGCGACCAAGCCTTCTGCAACCGCATCGGCGATCACCCTGGTCAGGAGGTGAACGGAGCGGATAGCGTCGTCATTGCCCGGGATGCCATAGGTGATCTTGTCGGGGTCGCAGTTGGAGTCCAGGATGCCGACCACGGGGATGCCCAACTTATTCGCCTCTTCGACGGCAAGGTGCTCCTTGTTCGTGTCGACCACCCATAGGACGGAAGGGGTTCGGGACATCGCCCGGATGCCACCAAGCGTCTTCTCCAGCTTGTCCATCTCCCGGTGAAGGCCGAGGAGTTCCTTCTTGGTATGGCCAGAGCCGGCGATGTCGCCGTAGTCGATCTCTTCGAGCTCCTTGAGCCGGGACACCCGCTTCGAGACCGTGGAGAAGTTGGTCAGCATGCCCCCGAGCCAACGCTGGGTGACGTACGGCATCCCCACTCGGGAAGCCTGCTCCACGATAGGCTCCTGGGCCTGACGCTTGGTACCCACGAACAGGATGGTGCCGCCGTGGGCGACCGTGTCGCGGACGTACTCGTACGCATCATCGATCATCTTGAGCGACTGCTGGAGGTCGATGATGTAGATTCCGTTGCGCTCGGTGAAGATGAAACGCTTCATCTTGGGGTTCCAGCGGCTCGTCTGGTGTCCGAAGTGGACCCCCGAGTCGAGCATCTGACGCATGGTCACGACGGCCATGGTGCATCCTTTCGGCGCCAGCGGCGCGCGGTTTGGCGGGCACTTCGCCCGCATTCGGTTGTCGGTCCAGCCAAGAGGCAGTACCCCTAGCACCCACGCGGATCGGCACCGGGCGAACCCGGACCCCGCCTTCCCGGCGCTTCCGTTGGCCCAGGGCCCTCGGAATCGATTGGATGCGCGATGTCGGTCAACGATCGACCGCAGATCAATGGTACCCGACCCCTGCCGATTCCAACCAATCCCCTGAGCCGCCGTTTGCCACCTGCTAGCCGATGCCCCGAGGACACCAACGGGCCGCGCCTCTCCCCAAGGTGCCGACACGGCCGCGCTCGGCACCTCCCTCGAGGAATCCTGGGGCCATGAATTCCCGACCGACCAGGATCACCATCCGATCGACCGCCCTTATCGGAATGGCCGCCCTAATCGCCGGATTCCTGGCTGGCCCCCTCCCGGCAGTAGCCACGGCAACCCATCCCAACCCGGGGCTCAAGTCACCCGCCGAACCGTTCCAGGCGATCAATCTCTTCGACCGCCCCGACACCCCATGGGGTCCCGGCCATCGCGGTATCGACCTTGAGGCCTCGATCGGGCAAGAGGTCCTCGCCCCCGGCGACGGTGTGGTGACGTTCGCTGGGTACATCGTCGACCGAGGGGTGGTGAGCATCAGACACCCCAGTGGGCTTGTCTCAAGCCTCGAACCCGTCGCCCCGACGGTGACGGCCGGGATGGTGGTCTCGTCTGGCGATTCGGTGGGGACCATCACCGACGAGCGTGGCCACTGCGCGCCTCAGACCTGCCTTCATTGGGGGGTGCGCCGGAATGGCAACTACATCAATCCCCTCGATGTGCTCGCGGGGTTCGGCCCAGTGCGTCTCCTGCCCCTAAGCGAAGGCCCCGGTCGCATCGAGCACCTGACGGAGCTTGGCAACGGCCGCGGTATGGATCTGAGAAACCCGGGACTCCGTCACTCCGAGAATCTTACCGATTTGCCCAAGGTTAAGGTCCTCGAAGTAATACATGCGAAGCACCTCCTGCTCGCGTCCACGGATGCTATTCATCGCAGTACGGAGCAGGTGGAAGGTTTCCCGCCTGTCAATGAAGGAGCCGGCTCCGGGGACCCGAAGCGATTCGGCCGTCACCTCGTAGGGGCCGTCGTGGTGCGAGAGCATCCCATCGAGCGCGGCCACATGGGAGAGGGCCACCTTGGCCCTGACGGATCGAACATCCGAGACCTCCCACCCGAGCCTTAGGGCGACGTCTTGATCCATGGCCTGGCGCATGAACTCCTGCTCGACCTCTCGGGTCGCATTCTCGACGGCCCTGGCCTTGCTCCTTACCGAGCGTGGGACCCAGTCCGCGGCCCGCATCTCATCGATGATCGCGCCCCGGACACGCGTCCCCGCATAGGTCTCGAACTTGAATCCCCGCTCGGGTTCGAATTTCTCAACCGCGTCGATGAGACCGAACATCCCATAAGAGACGAGGTCGGCGAGTTCGACCGTGTCGGGGAGACGCACGATGAGGCGGGTCGCCACGATGGTGACGAGCGGAGCGTAGTGGACGATGAGTCGAGACCTCGCGTCCCGGGCCGCCCGCGTCCTTCTTTTGCCCGCGGGGGATCCAGCGAGATCGGCCCACCAACTGTCGATCTCCGTCGGCGCCGTCTCGGTCCTGGCGAAGACCGGGTCGGCCTCGTACTCGGTCTCAAGCTGAAGAAGTACTGCATTGAGGTGCGTCATGACTCTCCCTAGGCCCTGGGGTGGGCGAGTTGATATGACGAACGGAGACGTTCCGCGGTCACGTGGGTGTATCGCTGAGTGGTGGTCAGGCTGGCGTGCCCCAGGACCTCCTGAACCGACCGGAGATCGGACCCGCCGTTGACGAGGTGGGTGGCTGCGGTGTGCCGAAGGGCGTGAGGGGCTACGTCCTCGACCCCGGCGATCGAAGCGAGCCTATGGATGGACTCGCGGATCTGTCGCTGATCCACTCTCTGTCCCCTCCGGCCCAGGAGGAATGCCGGTGAATGATGGGCGGTGGCGAGTTCGGGACGCCCTTTGGCAAGCCACTGGTGAGCCGCCCGTGCGGCCGGAATCCCAAAGGGAATCACCCGCTCCTTGCCGCCCTTCCCCATGACCCGGACGAGTCGCTCATCAAGGTCGACGTCGGAGACGTTAACCCCGGCGAGTTCGCCCACCCGCATTCCCGTCGCGTAAAGCATCTCGGCCGCTGCCCAATCGCGCAGATCGATGGGATCGCCGCTGACACACCGCGCCTCGGCCGCCTCGAGCATGGTCACCATATCGATGGGGCTCAGGACGATCGGAAGCGTGGTGGCTGGGCGGGCGGAGGCAAGCCGCGCTGCCGGGTTTTCCTCAAGGAGGCCGGCGTCAGTCGCCCATGAATAGAAGGCCCGCACGGCCGCCCCCCGGCGAGCGAGGGTCGTCCTGCTGAGCCCCGAATGAGCCTGGCTCGCGAGCCATTCCCGAAGCGTTGCGAGATCGACGGAGGAGAGCGCCTCACTCGGCTCCCGGTCGGGGTCGACGAAGTTTGAAAGGTGAAGGAGGTCGGAAGCGTAGGCGCGGATGGTGTTATCGGCCAGTCCGCGCCCGAAGCGAAGGTGTGCACCGAAGTCCTCGAGGAGGAGGCCCTGGCTCGCCGTCGTTGGCATAGGACCTAATGTGGCACTGTCACAGGAGTCAAATCAACCCCTTTTGTCACATCAATCACTCGCGACCCAGGATTATGCGGTGTTATGTCCCGGTTTGACCGGTATCATTTACCGATAACGTCGCCGAATCGTTATGTCCGCATCGGGACCCTTCGCCAGGTATCCCCCTCCTTGAGCACCGATCCAGCGAGGAGAAGCCCCCCGAGCGCGGATCGGGCCTCCATCGGGCTCAGCCCGGCCCTCTCTGCCACCTCGCCAATGGTTGACCCCCTCCTGGTGATGGCGTCGTATGCCTGACGATGCCCGGGTGATGTGAACGTCATCTGCGGGCTCCGGAGGCCTTGGGGCTGGCGAAGATCCTCCGATCCACCCTCCCGTGCGGCATCAAACGGCTCAATGAGATCTCGGACGTCCCGGGCATTCGAAACGAGGACTGCACCATCGCGGATCAGCCGGTGGCACCCGCACGACCCTGCGGACGTCACGGGTCCGGGGATCGCCGCGACGGGACGCCCCAACCCGGCCGCATGAGAGGCGGTCGAGAGGGCCCCTGAACGGTTGGCGGCCTCGACGACGACGGTCGTTCGCGCCGCCGCAATGATGCGATTGCGGGTTAGGAACCGACTTCGATAGGGCGCGTAGCCCGGCGGAAGCTCACCGACAATCGCGCCGGTTTCAAGCATCCGGGTGAGGAGCTCTGTGTTTCCTTCCGGGTAGAGGCGATCCACACCCCCCGCCATGACAGCGACGGTCACACCTCCGACTGCAAGGGCCGCCCGGTGGGCGCGCGCGTCGATTCCGTATGCACCGCCCGAGATCACCACGTGGCCCATTTCCGCGAGTTCGCCGGCCAACATGGCCGCGACGTGTTCCCCATACGCCGTGCTCGATCGGGAACCGACGATGGCAATTGAACGGCTCCACGCCTCGCGGATACTCTGGGGCCCCCTCGCCCATAGGCAGTACGGTGCGGCACCGCCAAGGTCATCGACCTCGGTCGGCCACTCGGGATCACCTCTGGCGATGACCCTGGCCCCAACCTTCTCGGCCCGCTCAAGATGCGGTTCCGGGTCCCAGGCGGAGTCCCTCTGCCTCCATCGCTCGACGGCGGCAAGCGCCCTATCCGCAAGATCGCGATTCGCAACCGAGCCCAGGTCAAGGGACGCCCCGACGGGATCGGTAAGGGCAAGTCGAGCCCACTCGAGCGCCTTGCTTGGGCCAAGCACTCCGACGAGGGCGTTGGCGATCGCATCCCCTGGCTCCGCGATCGCGCTCCAGGTCACCAGGGCCATTCGATCGGCCTCGGAGGTACTGGCCTCGGAGACAACCGTCATGCCGCAGTCCCAAGCCCGGGGACGCCACGCGTCCTGAGGACCATCGCCTGCGCCACCTCGTCCGGACCCGGCGAGGAATGCCCCGCCATGTCGGAAAGGGTCCAGGCCACCCGAAGCGCCCGGTCGACGCCCCTGGCGCTCAACGCGCCGCGGTCGAGCGCCCGAAAGAGGGAGGCAAGCGACCCCCGCGACGTCCGCTCCCTGAGCCACGTCGCCGAAGCCTCCGCATTCGTGCCCCACCCCAGCCCGCGATATCGCTCCCGCGCGGCAGCCCTCGCCGCCGCGACTCGAGGAGCGACGGTCGCGCTCGACTCCCCAACCTCATCCATTCCCCGCCGGACAGGGCGAACATCGACCTGGATGTCCACCCGGTCGAGCAGGGGCCCAGAAAGCCTCCCGAAGTACCTCCTCCTCGCCATCGGCGTGCACGAGCACCGCTCCCCAGTCCCGGAGAAGTGCCCGCATGGGCAGGGATTAGCCGCAAGGACCAACTGGAATCGGGCGGGATATCGGGCCGCCCCCGCGGAGCGATGGAGGATCACCTCCCCCTTCTCCAGCGGCTGACGAAGGGTCTCAATCACGTAGGGCGGAAACTCGGGGGCTTCGTCCAGGAAGAGGACGCCCCCGTGGGCACGGGAGATCGCCCCCGGCCTGGCGAAGTGGCTCCCACCCCCGACGATCGCCGCGGCCGATGCGGAGTGGTGGGGAGCCTCAAACGGCGGGCGCCTCAGTAGCCCGGCAACCGGATCGAACGTGCCGGCGACGGAGTGAATGGACGTGGCCGTGACCGCCTCATCCGGCGTGAGATCGGGGAGTATCCCGGGTAGCCGCGCCGCGAGCATCGTCTTTCCGGACCCCGGTGGCCCGACCATGAGGAGATGGTGGCCCCCGGCGGCGGCAATCTCGAGCGCCCACCTCGCTTCGTCCTGGCCCCGCACATCGGAGAGGTCAGGAACCGTCACCTGGGGTCGTTGCCGGGGCACCAGTGCGATCGGTTCTGCGGTCGAGGGTCGTGCCTGCTCGTTTCCATACCATCCCGCGAGCTCGGCGAGGCTGCCCACCCCGACGACCTCTCCCCCAGGGACGAGCCTGGCCTCTGACAGATTGGCGAGCGGAACGACTACCCTGTGGACCCCTGCTGCAACAGCGGCGACGACGGCTGGGAGGATCCCCCGGATTGGACGCACCCTCCCATCGAGCCCGAGTTCACCCAGGTGGACCGACCGCGCCGCCTCCTTGCCGTCGATGAGCCCGGCGGCCGCCAGGACCGCGATGGAGATGGCGACGTCGGTGACCGAGCCCGACTTCGGGAGCGACGCCGGGGAGAGGTTGACGGTGACTCGTCTATTCGGCCAGGGGAGGGACGTGGACGTCACAGCCGCTCGGACGCGGTCCTTCGCCTCGTTGAGGGAGGCATCGGGGAGCCCCACGATCGTGAATGCGGGTAGGGACGCGGCGAGGTGCGCCTCGACATCAATGACGTACCCATCGAGGCCGGCAAGGGTAACGGACCTGGTCCTCCCGATCACTGGACCCCCTTCAGGTGCTCGATCGCAGCGACCCCGGAGCGGATCTCCACCGAGACAACGTCCACCCTCACCCCGGAGAACCGGCGCTCCTGGCTGGAAAGCCATGCGGCCGCCAGCCGCCTAAGCCTTGAGACCTTGGCCCGGGTGACGGCCTCCGCCGGCGACCCAAAGGTCCTGCTCCGGCGCGTCTTGACCTCCACGATGACGGCCTCGCCCCCGTCGACGGCCACGATGTCGATTTCTCCGCCTGAACACCTCCAGTTTCGTGCGAGGATCTCCCACCCGAGGTCGGTGAGCACTCGCGCCGCCACTTCCTCTCCGTGACGGCCCACTTCCTCCTTCGTGGCCATTCCCACTTCCCTACCTCCCCCCGCAGGATCCAGGGTGTTGGGACGCACGCGGCGGTGTACGGAGGGAGAGGAGAGGCGCTCCGCCTAGTGGCGGCCCTGGGGACATCGGTCGACGAAAGCCTCCGGCGTCCGCAGGCTAGGGAGCTTCCACGAGGTCCGATGCCAGGGCGTCGGTCCCAGAAGGGCCAACGCCTCGAGGTGGCCGGGAGTCCCATACCCCTTGTTCCGAATCCACCCGTATTCGGGATGCCTGCCGTGGCCCTCGACCATGACCTCATCCCGCTCGACCTTGGCCAGGACGCTGGCGGCCGCGATCGAGACGCACGTGGCGTCCCCCTTGACGATGGTCGTGACGGGTGGGACACAAGGCGCCGATGCAGAGGAGTCGAAGAGGTCGGACGGCGGAGGCGTCAACCAGTCGTGGTGACCGTCAAGAAGGAGAACGTCGACGTCAACGCCCGCATCGGCAAGGGTGTCCAGCGCCCGCCATCCGGCAAGCCTCAAAGCCCCGACGATTCCGCGCTCGTCCACCTCCGAGCTGCTAGCCGACCCGATCGCCCTGGCCAACCCGAACCCTGCGAGGGCCGCGGCGATCGATTGACGCCTTGAGGGGGTGAGGTCCTTGGAGTCCGCCAGGCCCGCCGGCCACGCCGCACACGGCCCGACGGCCACCACGCCAACCGAAACCGGCCCGGCCAGCGCTCCCCTTCCGACCTCGTCCATGCCCGCGACCACCCGCGCTCCGGCTCCCCAGAGCGTCGCCTCAACCGAGAGCGAGACCCCCATGGCTAGCTCGCCGCGGCCTGTTCCCCAGCGAGCGGATTGCCGATGCCGCCCCAATGATCGAGCGGCCACACGGTGACGAATGCCGACCCCACGATGTTCCGGATGGGTATGGACCCACCACCCGGGTCTCCCGTGTGGAATCGAGAGTCGGCGCTATTTGGCCGATTGTCTCCCATAACCCACACGTATCCCTCCGGCACGGTCGTGGACCACGGTATTGATGCACCCCCCGCACACGGCGACTCCCCCTCCCCGAGGTACGGCTCCACGATCTGCTCACCATTGACGATGACCTGTCCATCCCGCGTACGACACTCGACCGTGTCGCCCGGCAGCCCGATGACCCTCTTGACCAGGTGCTCGCCGGAGTCGTCCGGCATCAACCCGACGAAAGTCAGGACATCGCCCAGCCAATTGGATTCCTGGATGACGGAAGGCTGGGCTCCGAGCCAATCGCCCGGGTCCCGGAACACCACGACGTCACCGTTCCGCAGATCCATGGGACCCGGTCGCCATTTCGTCACTAGAATGCGATCGCCTACATCGAGGGTTGGTTCCATGGACGACGACGGTATCCAGAAGGACTGGAAGAAGAAGAGTTTGATGAGGAAGGAGAGGAAGAGCGCGCTGACGATGACGATGCCGATTTCCTTGAGCCACCCGAGGACCATCCTTAGGAAGGAGGAAGGGGTGTCCTTCACGTGCTTGGGCTTCGGCATGGCGGCCGCTCGAGTCCCTGAACCACAGACTAGTTGTCGCGCTTTTCGCGGATACGGGCCGCCTTGCCGCGGAGGTCGCGGAGGTAGTACAACTTCGCGCGCCTGACGTCTCCCTTACGCTCGATTTCGATCTTGTCGATAGTCGGCGAGTGAAGGGGGAAGGTGCGCTCGACCCCGGTGCCAAACGAAATCTTTCTCACCGTGAAGGTCTCGCCGATACCGGCTCCCTTGCGGGCGATGACAATACCCTCGAAAACCTGGATACGGGATCGGTTTCCCTCGACGACCTTGACGTGCACCTTGACGTTGTCTCCGGCACGGAAGGCCGGGATGTCGCTCTTGAGTTGACCCTTGGCCACCTCTTCTAGCTTGCCCATCGTTCTCTCCTCGTACCCGCCACAGGTCTGGCACGGTATCTGCCCCTTCGGGCCGCGTGTTGTTCGCGTGATTCGCCCGGTGCGCCCTCCCCTGTGGCGGAGGTGCGCGGCTCTCACGCCGACGCACTATTGTGTCACATGGGAGGGCTGCCCCAGGCTAGGTGGCCCCTTCGGCTTGACGACGGGTCCTGCAACCCGGTGACGAATCCGCTAGCTGAGAAGATCGGGACGGCGTTCACGGGTTAGGCGCTCGCTCTCCGTGCGGCGCCACTTGGCAATCTCTGCGTGATTTCCTCCGACGAGCACGGGGGGGACATCGAGGCCCCGCCACGAGGCTGGCCTGGTGTAGCTCGGATACTCCAGGAGCCCATCGGAATGCGATTCCTCGGTGAGGCTTTCGGGGTTTCCGACGAATCCGGGAAGGAGTCGTGTCACCGCCTCGATCATCGCGAGAGCCGCCACCTCTCCTCCGTTGAGAACGTAGTCGCCTAGGGACACCTCGCTCACCTTGAAACCCACCGCCGCGTAGTGTTCCGCCACACGAGCATCGATACCCTCGTACCGCCCGCAGGCGAACACGAGGTGTGGCTCGCTGGCCCACTCCTCCGCCATCGCCTGCGTGAAGGGGAGCCCCGCAGGCGTCGGGAAGATGAGACGCGCGCCTGACTCAAGGAGCTCGTCGAGTGAGCGGCCCCAAACCTCCGGTTTCATGACCATGCCCGCACCCCCGCCAAACGGGGCATCGTCGACGGCGTGATGAACGTCCTCGGTCCAGGAGCGCAGGTCGTAGACCCCCACCTCGACGAGGCCAGTGACGCGGGCCTTCCCCAGGAGCGACACCTCGAGCGCATCAAAATAGGAGGGGAAGATCGTCACAACGTCAATCCGCATCGTCCGCCTCCTCGCCACTGAGCAACCCGTATGGGGGATCCACGACGATTCTCCCCCCACTCACATCGACGACGGGGACAAACGCGGCGGCGAAGGGGATCCGGCACTCCTCGCCGGAGGCCTCGCGGATGACGAGCAGGTCCTGGGCAGGCATGCTTTCGAGAGAGATGATCGTGCCGACCATGCTGCCGTCGGGCCGCTCCGCCTTCAGTCCGACGAGTTCGTGAGGGTACCAGGCATCCTCCTCGTCGGAGGCCTCCTCCTCGATGACGAGCAGGACGCCACGCAGGTCTTCTGCTGCAGTGCGATCGGTAGCCTCCGCGAAGTGTGCATACCAGCGGCCAGCCTGTTCTCTGGTACCGGTCACGGTGAGGGGGCCCGCCGAGGAGGGATTCGTCTGAAGCACCGCACCCACCACGAGTCGCTCCCCGGGTGCATCCGTGCGCAGTTCGAGGCTGACCTCACCGCCAAGGCCGTGGGGACGGCCGATGCGGGCGACGATCAGTTCCACGAGTCCTCCCAAGAGGGACGGCGCAAATGGGGGTGCCTATCGCGGGGCGACATCCACGAAGTTGACGTGAACATCATCACTGGAAATCGCGTCGATGACGGTCCGAATCGCGTTAGCCGTGCGACCACGCCTCCCGATAACCCTGGGAAGGTCATCCGGATGCACAACAACGTTGAAGGCCAATCCGCGTCGCCCCGAGCTTTCAGTGATGCGCACGTCTTCCGGGTTCCGGGTGATCGACCGGATGAGGTACTCCAAGGCCTCGTTTACCACGGGAGGCTAACCCTCGACCTTCGCCTCGTCGATGATGCCCTCGACCTTGTCTCCGGCATCCGACGGATCTCCCTCGGAAATCTCAACGTCGATCTCGGTGCCCTCATCCGCGGGAACCTCGTGCGACTCATCGGCGACCGCCTCCTCTGCGGGGGCACCGGGCGTAACGGCCTCTGAGGCAACGGCCTCTGTGGCCTCCTCCTTCGCTGATTCCTCAGCGGCCTTCGCCTTCGCTGATTCCTCAGCGGCCTTCGCCCGCGCTGCCTTCTCGCGTTCGGCCGCCTTCGCCGCCTTCGCGCGCTCGCCGGCCTTCGCGGCCTCCTTGATTCTCTCTTCAGGGGACGCTTTTGCCACCTGTGGCTTCACCGTGTTCACGGCGCCCTTCTCGCCCTTGAACTTCTGCCAGTCACCCGTCAGTTTCAGTAGGGCAACCAACTGCTCTGAGGGCTGGGCTCCAACACCGAGCCAGTACAGGACCCGGGCGGAGTCGATCTCAATAACCGAAGGTTCCTCGGTGGGGTGGTACTTCCCGATCTCTTCGATCGCTCGGCCGTCTCGCTTGGTGTGCGAGTCCATGACGACGACGCGATAGTACGGGGCATGCTTCTTGCCGAAGCGCTTGAGTCGAATCTTGACGGCCATGATGCAGGGTCTCCTAATATTCGGTATGAGCCAGCCCGTGTGTCCCAATAGACCGGGCCGACAAGACGAATAGCGGACGCGGGTGCGAACGCTGGCGAGCCATTGTGTCAGACGGGGAGCCTCCCCGGCAAACGGGACTCCCCGCCTGTGCCAACCCCTACGGGACGAACTGGACCGCGAAGGACGTCACCACTCCCCCATTGACGGCGAGCCACACAATGGGCGGATTTCCCACAGGCATGGTGCCACCGGGATCAGCGATTACCTGGGCGACTGTGTGGGTCACCCACGAGGAGGTGTCGGAGATGTTCAGGACGTCCGCCTTGAGCGCGAACGCGTCGCCCGCGACGGAGACAAGCCGGACCGTGGTCGCGTCGTTCGTGATGTAGTAGTCGTTGTTGACCTCGTCGCCACGCGCCGCCGCCGTCGCGAGGGCACCGCTCCCGGTCCACCAGCACTCCATGTCGAAGGCAATCTGAGTCGTCGACCACGAGGTTACTTGCCCGAACCATATCCCGTCGGGCAGGCCCGAGCCAGGCGCACAGCCTGAGCCCTGAGGCACCGTCTGGGGACTGAGGCTCCACGTCTCGTCGAGCGTGTAGAAATGTCCGGTGACCACCGGGGTCGGGGTTGCGATGGGGGTCGCGACGGGCGAGGCCGTCGAGCTTGGGCCCGAGGTTATCGTATAGGTGATATTGGGCGTCCCACCCCCACCGCAAGCAGTCAGGCCCGCCGCAAGGGCGATCGCGGCCAGGGCGGCTGGGTACTTGAATCTCATGAAGTGTCCTCTCCGGAAAGTGTCACGCTTCGATGCGATGGCATTTCGATACGATGGCATTCTGCCTCCCACGCCTCCGACGCTAGCACCGCCGAGCCACCCAAGCACGGGCAACACGGCCCCCCTCCGCTCGACATCACTCGCCGAGTTCCTCCGGTGGCTTCACACCCGGAACCCCTTGCCCGAAGGCACTTCCCGGCGCGCTCGTCGACACCCCCGATGTCCGTTCGGCCGCCCGTCGTGCGGCGTCGGCCTCCTGCTGCGCCCGAACGGCGGGGTTTCCACTCTTCCCCTTCGACCGCTTGGACTGTTTGCCCTTGCGGGTGCCTCCATAGCCTGGCCCGAAGCCCGGTCCCCCCATCGCTCCCGGTCCCCCGAACCCGGCCTGGCCCTGGGTTCCCGGAAGGGCAGGCGTGCCTCCCTTCGCCATCGTCTTCATCATCTTCTGGGCCTCGGTGAAACGCTTGACGAGCGAATTGACGCCAGCGACTGTTGTGCCGGAACCCGCCGCAATCCTCCCCCGTCGCGACCCGTTGAGGAGAGTCACATCCGCCCTCTCGCTGGGAGTCATCGACTGGATGATGGCCTCTGTACGGGTCAGCTCCTTCTCGTCCAGGTTCTCGATCGCTTCTCGGGCTTGCCCCATTCCTGGAAGCATCTGAAGCATCTTGCCCATCGAGCCCATCTTCTTGAGCTGCTGCATCTGAGAGAGGAAGTCGTCGAGGGTGAAACTCTCCCCCTTCGCGACCTTCTTCGCCATCCGCTCGGCCTCGGTCGCGTCAAACGTCTGCTCCGCGCGCTCGATGAGCGTCAGGACATCCCCCATATCGAGGATGCGCGAGGCCATGCGGTTCGGATGGAAGACCTCAAAATCGGCGGGCTTCTCACCAGTCGAGGCGAACATGATGGGCAGCCCGGTCACATGGGCGACGCTCAGGGCGGCCCCGCCTCGCGCGTCGCCGTCGAGCTTGGTAAGGACGACGCCGGTGGTGTCTACTCCTTCGTGGAAGGCCCGGGCCGTGGTGACGGCGTCCTGGCCGACCATGGCATCGATGACGAAAAGGACCTCCTGAGGCGAGATCGCCTTCCGGATGTCCTGGGCCTGCCTCATCATGTCGGCGTCGACACCGAGGCGTCCGGCCGTGTCGACGATAAGCACCGAGTGATGCTTTGAAACCGCCTCCTTGACCCCGGCCCTAGCGACCTTGACGGGATCGCCCGTCGGCTTCTGGTCCTCGGATGTAACCCCTCGGTGGGGAGCGAAGACGGGCACCCTGACGCGCTCGCCTACGACCTCGAGCTGGGTCACGGCGTTTGGCCGCTGAAGGTCGGCCGCGACGAGGAGCGGGGTCTCTCCCTTCCCCTTGAGGTGACGGGCCAACTTGGCGGCGAAGGTGGTCTTTCCCGAACCCTGAAGGCCAGCGAGCATGATGACCGTGGGACCGGTCTTGGCCCTGACGAGAGGCCTAGCCTCCGCCCCGAGCATGGTGACGAGCTCGGCATGAACGATCTTGACCACCTGCTGGGCGGGGTTGAGGGCCTCGGAAACCTCCTCCCCAAGGGCCCGTTCACGAATGGCGCCTGTGAAGGCCTTGACGGCGGGGACGGCTACGTCCGCGTCGAGGAGGGCTCGGCGAATCTCTCGGATGGTCGCGTCGATGTCCGACTCAGAGAGCCGACCCTTGCCGCGTAGGTTCCTGAACGTTGCGGCGAGGCGGTCGGAGAGGGCCGCGAACACTGTCCGTCCTTTCGGTTCGGCGCTTTCATCCAACGTCTATGCCCAGCCGGGTACGGCGCCTGTACAACCGCCGCCCGGAAGGCTTGGCTCCCAGCCTACCTAATGGCTGGCGGCCCTCCGGGAGGCGAGCTTGGCCCGTGCGGCCTTGGAGAGGGTATCGACCAGGGCCTGCTTCCACGGCTTCCACGCCTTCGGCCCCGCCGCGATGGCATCGGCCTCCGTGAGGGCTCGGAGGGTGTCGAAGAGGTCGGCGCGGTGCTGGAGCGGCTCCAGGAGGGCCTCGACGGTCTCGGGCGCCGCGGGATCCTGCGAGGTGGCGAGTTCGGAGAGGAGGAGGTGGTGCCGGACGAGTATCTGGAGGTCCTCCGCGAATTGCGGGGCGAGACCCATGCGAGCGGCTATCGCGGGGATGAGGGCGGCCCCGGCCACCGAGTGGTCGTCGGCCCCGGGACGCTTGCCCAGGTCGTGGAACAGGAGGGCCAGGCGAAGAAGGTCCGGATCCTCAAAGGTATGTGTCAGCTTCCCCGACTGGATGACGGCCTCGACCGAGTGACGATCGACCGTGAATATGTGGACGGGACTCCGCTGGGGCCGGTTCCGGATTCCCTCCCACTCGGGAATCCATCGCACGATCGCCCCATCCAGGTCGAGGGCCTCCCACACCTCGAAGAGCCGGTCCCCAGACCGCAACAATTCAAAGAAGAGCGAGAGGGCCTCGGCGGGCCAGGGGTCGGGAAGGCTGGGGGTACTGGTGAGGGCCTTGAGGAGGCGGGGGGTCGGGTTGAGGCCCTTGGTCGCGGCGATGGCCCCGACGCGAAGGGGAAGCAGGGCATCGTCCTCGGGCCGGGCATCGATATCGAGGGCGAGATCGGGGCCGATCTCGATGAGGCCGGGAGCGACAGGGATGTGAAAAGGAGGGATGTTGCGACGCCGAGCAATGAGGATTCGGTATCCCCTCTCGGGTCCGGCCAATACCCGCTTCGCCTTTCTTTCGGTGACGTCGAGGGCATGGGCGATACGACGCCCGGTGTCCGCGAGGGAGGAAAGAAGGTCGTCCGTGGAGCGATAGCCCATGCGGGTGGCGACCTTCTGAGCTACGTGGCGGCCCAGGACAACCTGGGGGCCGCCGGAGACGATCTGGAGGGCGTCCCGGACGTCTTTAAGATGCTCGGCAGCATCGTCGACGGCGCCGTGAGGACGGTCGGCGAGCCAAGTCGCGGTCAGGGCGGTCAGGTTCGTGTAGTCCCGGATGCCTCCCCTCGACTCCTTGAGATTTGGTTCGATCATGAAAGCGAGTTCCCCGAATTGCTCCGCGCGGGTACGGGCGCCGGAGAGCAACTCCTGAAGATGTTTCTTCACGGTGTCCCGCCAGTCCGCGAGGATCACGGAGTGGGCTTTCTCTATGAGCGTGGCGTCCCCGGCTACGTGCCGAAGGTCGAGGAGGCCCGCGGCCGCGATGGGGTCATGGGAGGCGACGTCCCTGCACTGCGAGAGGGACCGGACGGAGTGGTCGAGGGGAATCTTGGCATCCCAGATGGGGTACCAGAGCTTCTGGGCGAGGGCCGCCATCTCTTCGTCTGAGAGGGATGACCCGTCGTGGATGAGGACGAGATCGAGGTCGCTCGCGGGCCCGGCGTCGAGCCGGGCGATGCTCCCTACGGCCCCGAGCGCCGCCCCCGACTCGGGCCCTCCGACGTCCTGCCAATGCTCCTTGAGTCGCTTAAGGACGAGTTCTCCGACTGTAGCGCGCCTCTCGGTCCCCCCGACCCCTCTCACCGTCAACTCCTCCGCAAGGGCAAGCCTCTCCCTGCCGAGGTCCCGCACTCCGATGGGGTGCGGGACCTCAGCGCTTGGCCGGGAACGGTCGAAACCGTTTGATGGGGGCATGACGCTAGATCGCGTCCTTTCCCCGCTCGCCCGTGCGGACACGGACGACGTTCTCGACCTTGGTGGCCCAGACCTTTCCGTCCCCGATCTCACCCGTCTGGGCGGCCGCCACAAGGGCATCGATGGCAGCATCCACCCCTGTGTCGTCAAGAAGAACCTCCACGCGGAGTTTGGGGACCAGGTCGACGGTGTACTCGGCACCGCGATAGACCTCGGAGTGGCCTTTCTGACGCCCATACCCTGCTGTCTCCGAAATGGTCATTCCCGTCACCCCGACGCCTTCGAGGGCTACCCGGACCTGATCCATGCGGTGCGGCTGAATTATGGCTGTAATGAGTTTCATTGCTACTTCGCCTCCTCGTAGGCCGTCTCGCCGTGCTCGACAAGATCGATACCCATGATTTCGACCTCTTCCGGCACCCGGAAGCGGATCGTGTGCTTGATTGCTAGGGCTATCACCAATGTGACGATGACCGAGGCAAGGGTGGCGCAGAGAGCCACGATTGCCTGCGAACCAAATTGCGTTAGGCCGCCCCCATAGAACAGGCCATTCTTCGCGGCCATAGTCGTACCGGCCCCGGCCCACGTTGTTCCTTCGTCAAGATTCGCAAAGAGACCGATGAGCAGCGTCCCCACCCATCCACCGACGAAGTGAACCCCGACCACGTCTAGCGAGTCGTCGTATCCGAACCGGTACTTAAGTCCGATCGCGAGTGCGCACACCACCCCGGCGGCGAAGCCAATGGAGAGAGCTCCCCATGTATCGACTGACGCCGCCGCCGGGGTTATGGCCACCAGTCCGGCCACGATCCCCGAGGCCGCACCGAGCGATGTAGGTTTTCCGTCACGAATCCGCTCGATCAGGATCCAACCGAGCATGGCGAAGGCGGGGGCGATCATCGTGTTGAGCAAAGCCCGGCCTGCCGTCGAATCGGCAGCGAACTCCGATCCCGCGTTGAACCCAAACCAGCCGAACCACAGGAGCGCGGCACCAAGCATGACGAAGGGAAGATTGTGAGGACGCATGGGCTCCTTGCCGAAGCCCTTCCTCTTTCCGAGGACGAGAACGAGGACGAGGGCCGCAGCTCCCGCGTTTATGTGGACGACCGTTCCACCCGCAAAGTCGATGGGCGACGTTGCGGTGATGGGGTTCTCCCAACCCAGAAGCCCCCCGCCCCATACGGCGTGGGCAATCGGCGCATAGACGAACGTGATCCAGACGATAGTGAAGACAACCCAGGCCAGAAACCGGGTCCGGTCGGCGATAGCACCGCTGATGAGGGCGACCGTGATGATCGCGAAGGTAGCCTGAAAAGCTACCATGACAAGAAATGGGACGCCGGAAGGCGCCGCAAGGCTGGAATCGTCTCCCACCCCGTTGAGTCCAATCAGGCCGCTTGGGCTACCCCAATACGATCTCTCTCCCGATCCGAATGTCAGGCCATACACATAGACCACCCAGATGACGGCGACCGTGCCCATGCTGACGAAGGACATCATCATCATGTTGAGCACGGACTTCGTACGCACCATGCCGCCGTAGAAGAACGCCAGAGCCGGCGTCATCAGCAAGACGAGCGCAGTGGCGACGATCATCCAGGAGGTGTTTCCTGTATCCAGCGAAAACTCCATTGCTTAGCTTGTCCTTTTCCGTTGAGGTCAGAATGGTGATGGAGCAAGCGTCTCGCAGAGAGATTTCAGTCGGGCCACCGGCGTGTTACAGGATCGTTAACGATCGCGTCGCCGTGTAAAGGCTGTGTTGCGGGAAGCCTGGCCAAGCTGTCCGCGCTGCATGGGCAGGCTGCGCTAGTTGAGCAATCCCTCGACGAAGAGCCCCGGATCGAAGGGGGCCAGGTCGTCGGCACGTTCCCCGAGCCCGACGAATTTGACCGGCACCCCGAGGTTCCTCTCAACCTGTATGACGATTCCCCCCTTGGCGGATCCGTCGAGTTTGGCAAGAGCGATGCCCGTCACCGAGGCCACCTCAGCGAAGACCTTCGCCTGGGCGAGACCGTTCTGGCCGGTCGTCGCGTCCAAGACGAGCAGGACCTCGGCGATCGGAGACCTCCGAGAGAGGACACGGAGGATCTTGCCGAGTTGATCCATGAGGTCCCGCTTGTTCTGCAGGCGCCCTGCCGTGTCGATGAGCACGACATCCGTCTCAAGCTCCATTGCGCGCTCCGAGGCCTCAAAGACGACCGCTGCCGGGTCCCCACCATCCTTGTCGGAGCGGACCACCTCTACGCCGATACGAGACCCCCAGGTGGCGACCTGATCGGCGGCGGCGGCACGGAAGGTGTCTGCGGCCCCAATAATCACCGAGTATCCGTCCTCGACGAGGAGGTGAGCCAGTTTCCCCACCGTGGTCGTCTTTCCCACCCCGTTGACCCCGACGATGACGACGGAGGCCGCCCCTCCCGCACCAGGCACCCCCACCGCGAGAGAGCGATCGACGGACGGATCGAGCACGGATAAAAGTTGGTCCCGGAGGGCTGACCGGGCATCCGCATCGCGATCTCCCTTGAGCCGCGCCCTGAGGCCCCGCAAGATCTCTTCGGTCGCATCTGCCCCCACATCAGATGTGAGGAGGATCTCCTCGAGTTCGTCCCAGTCGATTGTCGACGGGTTGGAAAGGGCGAAAAGGAGTCTTCTTCCGAAACCCCCAGCGAGGTGGTCACGCAATCGGGATGGGCGCGACGAGGCCGAGTGTTCCTTCATCCGCCTAGTGTCGCATCAACACCCACCGGATCAACGCTTCGGAGGATCGATTCCCTTGAGCGGTGCGAGCATCGCCCAATCCTGTTCGGACCTTGTGATCTCGCTAAATGGGGTAGGGAAGTCCTTGCGCGGCGAGGCGCCCAAAGCGATCAGGAGTAGGTGCTTGAGGCGGCCCTGGGAGCACACCCCTACGACGAGCACCACGACGGCGATCACTGTCGCCATGGTGAGTGCGTGTTCTATCGCCGACAACCTTACCGTCCCCTCAATACGCTAGAGCCTCCTCCAACATGCTCCTCTACCTGCACGACGTTCGCAACTCGAGAAGGGAAGAAACTCCCCGGGCGAAAAACGCTCCGGCCTATCGCTGAGATGGCCGAGATAGAGTCGGATTGTGGACACCAATCCGAATTCGTGGTTCGCGTGCGAAAACGGCCACCCGGTGCTCGAGGGCTCGACAATCTGCATCAAGTGCGGGGCCCAGGTGACGACCCGCCGGGTCGAGCCTCCACGGGCTGCTGCCTCTACCGCATCCACCCCAGCCTCCCAATCTACTTCTCGCCCGCCCATGAGCGCGGAAGCAGGACGACGGGTATCTCTCTTGGTGGGGATTTCCGTGGCCGTGGCCGTGGCCGCAGCCGGGGTTTTCCTTTGCGTCGCGGCATCCCAGGACGTGGATCCCGGGTCGGAGATCACTTCGGAATACCCCGTCTCCCCCCCCTGCGAGGAGATCGGCGTGACCGAGCTGGAACTCGGTGCGGCATACATCGACGCCCCGGCCGTCTCTTGCTTCACGGTCACCGACAACGTGTTCGTGACGATCGGCGTACGGGGGTCGGAGGGCTCGGACCTCAGTGTCGAGGTGAAGAGTTCCGATGGAGTCACCTGGGAAGCCTCCGAACACACCTACGGCAGCGAACCGGTCGTGTCGTCCGTGTTCTTTCCGGGGTCGTACGTGGTCACGGTCGGCGATCGGCACGCTCCTGAACCCGAGGAATTCACCCTCTATAGCGTCATTCGCGATCCCAGCGTCCCCTGGGGAGACGTCGACACGGTGCTCCCGTTCCTTGCAGAATGCGGAACGGCGAGTGTTCCAATACTCGACAACGCCCCGATGCTTCCGCTTCCGAACGCGCCAAGGTACTCATGCGTTGTCGTTGCTTCCGGCGGATTCGCAAAATTCGGCGCCATCGCAGACGACGGCAACTCCGCAAATCTCAACCTTGCCGTCCATTCGTTCGACGATTCCGGTCGACCCCAGTTCATCCGTTCGGTAGACGACACCTTCGGGACCGATCCCGAGATGTCCCTCGACCTCGAGGCGGGCACGTACCTCCTCGAGTTAACGGAAGCGACGGGCGCACCCCTCGGCGACTTCTCCGTCTATATCGACACCATGGACGTCAACACCACGGAAATGTACTTCCGGCGCGGCAACGTCTCGCTGCCCCTTGAGTCCCTGGCGGCCACCGACTGCGCGGACGGAAGGCTCCCCGCTCTCGCCCTCGATGGGTCCCTGTCCCTCCGAGGGGGCAAGGCCCTCGCCTGTGTCACCCTCGAACAGCAAACCCGTGTTGTCGCGAAGGCGATATCCACCTCGGGCCAGGACCTGACGCTTGAGGTGGTGGGGTTCGACGAGGGTGGCGTCCCCGTGCGATACGGATGGGTGGACGACGACCTCTGGGCGACCGACTTCGAGAACTACGACCCCCGGCTCGACATCCTGCTTCCCTCCGGCACATATGTTCTGGCCGTCGCCGTGTTCAGTGGCGGTGTCGTCGGAGACGCCGTCATCACGATCGATGAGGTCAGCGACTAAGGAAGCCAGTGGTTAGGCGACGGCCTCGCGGAGGCGCTGGCTCACCACGGTCGTCACGCCGTCGCCCCGCATCGTCGTGCCGTAGAGGGCGTCCGCAATCTCCATCGTCCGTTTCTGGTGGGTGACGATGATGAGCTGTGAGTCCTCCTGGAGTTCCTGAAGGATCCCTAGGAGACGTTGAAGGTTGATGTCGTCGAGGGCGGCCTCGACCTCGTCCATCACGTAGAACGGGCTCGGGCGGGCCTTGAAGATGGCGATAAGGAGCGCGATCGCCGTCAAGGAGCGCTCGCCTCCGCTCAACAAGGAGAGGCGCTTGACCTTCTTTCCCGCCGGGCGAGCCTCGATGTCGATCCCCGTGGTCAGCAGATCCTTCGGCTCCGTGAGGACGAGCCTCCCCTCACCCCCGGGAAAAAGGCGGGGGAACACCTCCTCGAACGCCTTGGCCGTATCCGTATACGCCTCGGTGAAGATTCGCTCGACCCGCTCGTCGATATCCCCCACGATCTTGAGCAGGTCGGACCGAGACTTCTTGATATCGGCCACCTGGTCCGCCAGGAACCGGTGCCGTTCCTCCAGGGCGGAATACTCCTCGAGGGCAAGGGGATTGACCCTTCCAAGCTGGATGAGAGCCCGCTCCGTCCGGCGAAGGCGACGCTCCTGCTCCTCGCGAACGTATGGTTCCGACACCACCTCGCCGGCCTCGTCGGTCCCCTGGGGGATCGGGAGGTGGGGGCCGCATTCCTCGATGAGTTGAGCGGGGTCCATTCCGAGTTCGTCGACGGCACGCTGCTCGAACTGCTCAAGCCGCACCCGCTGTTGGGCCTTCGCTACCTCATCGCGATGGGCGTCATCCGTCAGACGAGCGTATTCGGTTCCGTGCTCCTCCACCTGGCGGCGCACCTCGGCCAACGCTCCTGCGCGATCCACCCGCTCCTGCTCGATGCCGGCTCGTCTGTCGTCGGCACCCTGAACGGATCCATCGATCGCGTCGAGGGCAATTCGCGCTGCCGCCAGCACCTCCCTGGCCGCCTCCGATTGATGTGCCCTCCTCTTCGCCGCGTCCTCGACCCTTGCCCGGGCGTCCCGTTCCGCCGCCGCAGCGAAGGCCAGACTCTCCGCCCGCGCGGACAAGGCTCGTGCGCGCTCCTCCGCCGTCCGGAGGGTGAGCCTCGCCTCCGTCTCCGCTGCGCGGGCGGCCGTCGCGGCCTCGCCATCGGCGTCGCGATTGGATTGGGCCTCTCGTGTAACCACCTCGGTCTGCTCGGGTTCGGCCTCGGCGGCGCCAAATCGCTCGTTAAGGCTCATCAACTCCTGCTGTTCGACGGCGATCCTGGCTTGCGCAGCTTCGAGCTGCTCGCGGATTCGATCCGCCTCGCCCTTGGCGGCTGATACCGCGGCCCCGAACTGCCCAAGCTGCTCGGCCACCGCCGCAAGCTTCGCGTCCGACTCGTGAAGGCGCGCGAGCGTCGTCTCGTGACGCTCCCGGGAGGAGACCTCGCGTTCCTCGGCGGCCCGCGCCTCGAAGGTCGCCTCCTCCACCTTGTGGGCGGCGGTATCCCTCTTGCTGTGGGCCTCGTCGAGGGCCGCCTGCATGTGCAGGATGCTCGGCGCATCTCCCGCCCCACCGAACGCGCTCCGACGGCTGAGGATGTCCCCCCTCCGGGTCACGGCCACGATTCCCTGACCTTCGTTCACCAGGGCCCGAGCTGAAGCTAGATCATCGACAACCGCTACACCCGATAGGTGAGCACGCACGGTATCGACGATCCCCGAGGGGCCGGAGACTAGGTCGGAGGCCCACTCCGCCCCTTTGGGTAGGGACACCTCTGGGTTGTCGACGGCAGCCGTGGGGTCGGCGACGACGAAGCGCGCCCTCCCCGCATCCTCGTCCCGAAGCCATCGGATCGCATCGACGGCGTCCTCGACCGATTCGACGGCAAGGGCGTCGGCCAGGGGTCCGAGCGCGGCCGCGATCGCGTCCTCGGCATTTCCCTCGATGTCGATAAGAGACGCAACGGTGCCCCGCACCCCACGAGTCTTGCGGGTGAGGAGGGCCCCCACGCCATCCTTCCGGGCAAGGCTGAGTTCGAGGACTTCGGCCTTGCCCGCCCATGTGTCGCGCTCGCGGATTCCCTCGGTCAGACGCTGCCCCACGTCCTCGACGCGGGCCTTCGCCGCCTCCCACTCCTCCGTCGCCGCTTCGTGTGCGGAATCCAGATCCTCCTCGCCTGCCTCGACGGAGGCAACCGTCGACTCGAGCGCGGAGAAGTCAACGCTCGCCTCATGACCCCGCCGCTCCGCCTCACTGAGGCTCTGTTGAAGCCTCCCGATCTCCTCCTCGGAGGCCTCCACCCTTGAGCGCCGCGCCGCGACCTCGCCCGCGAGTCGAGCGACGCCCTCCCGTCGGTCCGCTACCGACCGGAGCAGGTTGGCGAGTGTCCGTTCCGAACCGACCGCGGTTGCCTCGGCCTCCTCGCGCAGGGCCTCAGCCTCGGCCAGGGCGGCAGAGGCGGCGGCAACCTCGGCCTCGAGTTCCGCCTGGGCCGCCTTCGCCTGCTCAAGTTGCTCATCCAGGTCGACAAGGTCGGTCGGGGGGAGTGAATCGACGTGCGTGCCGAGCATCCGAAGCCGCTCCTCCGCGAGGGTCGCGAGGTTCCTGAGCCTCTCCCGGATGGCCGAGAGTCGGTAGTACACGTCGTTGGCCTTCGTGAGGGCGGGTGTCGCCTCCGCGGAGGCTCTCTCGAGGTCGATGAGCCTGAGGCGGGCCTCGGCGAGGGACTTCTCGACGACCTTCCGGCGTTCCAGCAGCGCCGTCTCGTCGGCCTGCTCCCGCTCAAACTGGGTGCGCACCTGTACGAGGTCGTCGGCAAGCAACCGAGCCCGGGCGTCCCTCACATCGGACTGAATGCCCTGGGCTTGGCGGGCAATCTCGGCCTGCTTCCCAAGTGGCCCCAACTGCCGCCTGATCTCCACCGTCAGGTCCCCGACCCGCGTGAGGTTGGCCTGCATGGCGTCGAGTTTGCGGAGCGCCTTTTCCTTGCGCTTACGGTGCTTGAGGATGCCGGCGGCTTCCTCGATGAAGTGGCGCCGATCCTCGGGAGTCGCACGGAGGATGTCATCCAGGTGCCCCTGGGAGACGATGACGTGCATCTCGCGCCCGAGACCCGTATCGCTCAGGAGCTCCTGGATGTCGAGGAGGCGGCAGGGCTCTCCATTGATGGCGTACTCGGAGCCGCCCGATCGGAACAGGGTCCGGGTGATGGTCACCTCGGAGTACTCGATGGGGAGGAGCCCGTCGTGGTTGTCGATCGTTAGGGAGACCTCGGCGCGCCCGAGCGGTGGGCGGGCCGCCGTCCCAGAAAAGATGACATCGTCCATCTTGCCGCCGCGGAGCGTCTTCGGCCCCTGCTCGCCCATGACCCAGGCGAGGGCATCGACGACGTTGGACTTCCCGGATCCATTCGGCCCGACGACGCAGGTGATGCCGGATTCGAACTCGAGCGTCGTCGCGGACGCGAAACTCTTGAATCCCCGGAGCGTCAACGTCTTGAGGTGCACGGAGGTAAGCCTAGGCGATGAGGAACGACCGGGGTATCAAGGAAACCGCTCCCGCGGCTGAGCGAGCGGCCCTAGACCTCAGGCACCCCCGCGAGGGACTTCGTCAACGCCGACTCGCTCAGTGCGTCGTCCTCGAACTTGCCAGCGAGGAACTGTTCGTACGCGCCCAACTCGAGCAACCCGTGTCCGGACAGACCGATCACGATCGCCTTCTCCTCGCCGGATTCCTTGGCGGCAAGCGCCTCGCGGCGGGCTTGGCGAGCTGGAGGAGGGCTTCCTCGCCAATGATGGTCTGGTGCAGCAGCACGTGGTTGAGGACCGAACCCAGGGCATACTTGGTGTCGTCTGACTGCGCCGCCACCTCGACTGCTTCGGAGATCGCGATGCCAAGCGAACCAGGTGGCCCTCGGGGAAGACGCGGCCCGCCTTCGTTAGCTGCGACGGCGAGTGGTGCAACTTGCCGCCGAATACCTCCATGAACGTGCGACGCTGCGGCTTTCCGTCGTACGAGACGCCCACCTGCCAGATTTCGCCGCCAACACGGACCCCGGGGCCGCCGCCAACGCGCGGGCATCCATCCTCTGGTTGGTGGAGGATTGGCCGGACGACTACCCCCACCCGAACGTCGCCGTGTTCGACTTCTACAGTGTCCTTTCCTCCAACGGCCGAGATCCACACACCAACGATCCTGGCTCGGCGAGCGGAAACCACCACCGCTACCGCGACGGGCAGATCGAGTACGTCACGGACCAAGGAAAGAACACCTCGGCCTATGCCGTGGACGGCGACAGTCATCCCCCACCTATGAGGGCAACTTCAAGGCCACCGGGGAGTTCGTGCCGATGCTGAACCTGTTTTACGAGCGCTGGCAGGACGGGGACTAGGACGGTGGGCCCCGTCCGAAGACGAGGCCCACCGTGTTCCCTTGACTCCCGTCGCTGCGCCTCAGCGAACGACAGCCAGCTTGTCGACTAACCCCTGTGATGCCAGGTCGTGGCCAAGAGCGCGAGGATCACACCGATCACCAACATGACCAACCTCACGGTGATATCGGCGCCATCCATGATCACTTCGAGTATCCAGATCAGGGCGATGGTGGCCGCGGCGATCGTGCTGTAGATGGCCCAGGGCATTTTCCCCGCCAGAAGGAAGAAGATGACTCCGAGGCCGGCGGCGAACAGGACCAGGGTCAGGGGATGCCCGAGGCCGTCGGTAGAGAAATCAAATTCGTTTCCTGTGAGAAGTGCTGCGATGGCGATCAGGATGCCTCCGATGATGCCTATTTGTCGGGTATTACTTTTCTTACTCATGCTGTGCTCCTTTGCGTGTATGTACATGTATTGACGTTCGCAGGCCGCACCTGTGGGCGCGACTCTTCGCGAGCATTCGATGGCCTTCGCACGTCGACGCGCGTCAGCCGTGAGGGATCCGCTAGCCGCGAACCCGCCTGTTTGAGATTGTCGCCATCAGGGCCAGGAAGACGCCGATGATCAGCACGACCAACTGGACCGTGAAGTCGGCGTCGGACTTGACCAGATCGATGACCCAGATCAACGCGATGGTGGCTGCTGCCCCCGCTGGGTACGCGGCGAGCGCTGGCTTGCTCAGCAAACACAGCAGGGCGACGAAGAGCCCGGCCAGGAAGAGGACGAGCAATATGGTGGTGTCGAGCGCGTTTTTGTTGAAATCGAATCCGGTCCCGGTGAGGAAGGCCGCGACAACGATCATCGCCCCACCGATAACTCCAAGTGAACTATTTCTACTCATGGAACATTCCTTTGATTGGTGCTACAGATGTAGCCCTGCTAATCCCCCATCGTGACCAACCGCTCCGGTCGCGTGAGGCCAAGGCGCCCTTGTCGGGGCGCCAAGCTTGGTGTCGTCGCGTAAGTCTTCGCGACCTTGATTGAGGCGTCGGCTACCCCTCAATCGGCCTCTGCGACCGCGACCGTGAACGGCAGGATCCGTGCCGTTGGCCAGGAGGTTTGCGTGAATGCCATCGATGACTCGAGCGAGGGCCTCGATATCGGAGGGGGCAATCCCCTTGACGAAGCTCGCGGTCGCGGCGTCCGCACGCTCATGCTGGACGTCATACAGGGTCTCGCCCTGCTCGCTCAACGCGACGATGGTCCGACGTTTGTCTCCAGGGTCCACCGTGCGGGTCACGAGTCCGTTGTTCTCCATGGAATCGAGCCGACGCGTCAAGGTCGAGTCTGAAAAGCAGATGCCCTTGGCGATGCCGGCTTGCGTGGTGGGCCCGGCCCGATGAAGGTATCGGAGTACCGACCACGCGCTCATCCCGCCGGGGACATCGCTGACGGTGTCTTCGAGGTGGAGGCGCATCGCTCGCGAGGTGCGGCCGAGGACGCGGAAGAGGGATGCCTCGCGACCGTCGTTCGGGACGCTGCTCTCGATCCTGGGTCGAACTGCGGCCATGGGATCTACCTCACGTAACCAGCGTTGGTCGTACGGGCGGTCAATAGTTCGCTAAACAACTAATAGCCTAGCACTCAGAACGGAGCATTAACAGAGGCACTGCGCGGGTCTGACGCAGGGACCGGCCTGGTGCTCGTCTTGGCGACAGATGGAGCCGCCCTCGGTTTTCTGGACACGGCGATGTAGCCCCGGCATCGACCGATCCCCTCCTTGGGGCGGAGAATCAGCCGGTTTCCAGGGATCGCCTAAACCCATGGAGTAGGGCGAGAAGCGCTACAACCGTAGCGCGGGCGCTTGCCCGCACACAAAGGAGTGGTAGATATGTGCCGAAACAACGGAATGGGAGTTCTCGGCGGAGCCTTAATCATCATCGCATCGTTCATGGTCGGGACCGGATTCGACTTCAGCAGCGACACGCTGGACAGCAATACGAACCTGGTCCTGTTCCTTGCGGGTATCGGTGTGGTGGTGTTCCTCCTCATGGGGAATCACAATCTCTCCACCTACGCCGCCGTCGCGGCTGCCACGATCGGACTCATCAAGGTTCTCGATTTCATCCGCGCGGATGCGAAGGATCTCAGTGTCATGATCGTGTTCCTGGTCATCGGCGTGATTCTGGCCCTCATCGCGACGGGAATCCCGTCGCCTGCTCCCATTTCCCGGCGAGGGCCGAAGCCCTTCCATCGTCGAGCCCTAGAACCCAAGACTCCTTAGAACCCTAGGCGCCCGAGTTGCTTAGGGTCCCGCTGCCAGTCCTTGGCCACCTTGACCCGGATGTCGAGGAACACCCGGCGGCCGAGCAGGGCTTCGATCCCGACCCTAGCCTTCGATCCGATCTCCTTAAGCCGCTCTCCGCGGTGCCCGATGACGATGCCTTTTTGACTGTCGCGCTCAACGAAGAGCGTCACCCTGACGTCCATGAGGGGGAACTCGTTGCCCTCACGTTCGGCGACCTCCCCGACGACGACGGCGAGCGAGTGGGGCAACTCTTCCCTCGCCCCCTCAAGGGCCGCCTCGCGAACCAACTCGGCTATTAAGATGGCCTCTGGCTCATCCGTGAGGTCACCATCTGGGTAGAGCGGTGGGCCGGGGGGCAGGTGGGAGACGAGCACGTCGGCTAGCACGTCGACGCGGGTGCCTTCCACGGCGGAGACCGGGACGATGTCCGCCCAATCGCCGAGGCTATCGACGGCAAGGAGGTGCTCAGCGATCGCGGCGGGTTTGACGAGGTCGGTCTTGGTGACGATGGCGACAACGGGAGGGCGGGCTCTGCCGACCTCCTCGGCGATGAACCGGTCCCCAGGTCCGACCCTCTCATTCGCGGGCAAGCAGAAACCGATGATGTCCACCTCCGCGAGGGTGCCCCTCACAAGGCTATTGAGGCGCTCCCCCAGGAGTGTCCGCGGCCGGTGAAGCCCAGGGGTGTCGACGATGACAAGTTGGGCGTCTGGCCGGTGGACGATGCCCCGGATGGCCCGGCGGGTCGTCTGGGGCTGGTCAGCCGTGATAGCGACCTTCGCCCCGACGAGGGTGTTCATGAGGGTCGACTTGCCAGAGTTCGGGCGCCCCACGAAGCACGCGAATCCGCTCCTGAATTCGCTAGCCACCGCCGCGGCCCTTCTCCATCCGCGCCTTCGCCGCCGTTGCCACGATCCAGGCCAGGCGCTTCCTCCGGCCCTGGGTGCCCGCCGCTACAAGCCGCAAACCGTGTGTCGTCGCCTCAGAACCCTCGATCGGCACCCGCCCCAGAGCCTTTGTCAGCAATCCCGCGACCGTCTCGACGTCCTCGTCGTCGATTGACACGCCGAATAGTGCCCCCAGCTCATCGAGCGGCAGGCGTGGGTGCACCCGAAACGAGCCATCCGAGAGTTTGACCGGCTCTGGGGGGGCCGCGTCGTGCTCATCGACCAGTTCTCCGACTATCTCCTCCAGGGCATCCTCAATGGTGACGAGCCCGGCCACACCACCGAACTCATCGACAACGATCGCCATGTGTACCGCTGCCTTCTGCATGGCCCTCAGCAGGTCGTCCGCCTTGATGGACTCCGGAACATAGAACGGTTGACGCACGAGGGAGTCGATCGGCATGCCGAGCGCCTCCGGCCGCTCCCATGTTGCCGCGAGAAGGTCCTTGAGATAGAGCACCCCGACAAGGTCATCAACCCCTTCCCCCACAACGGGCAGTCTGGATCGTCCCGAGAGGAGGAACATCCTTGTGGCCGTCCCGGCCTCGGTGCCCGAAGGAAGCGTCACCATATCCGTGCGAGGCACCATGACCTCCCTGACGCTGGTCTCCCCCAGCCTCACGACGGAGCGTAGGAGTTCGACCTCCTCCTCCTCAAGGGCCTCCTTCGCGTGCTCAACGATGTCGCTGACCTCAGAGAGTGGTGGACGACGGAGGGCTGGCACGATCGCGCGGATCGGCGCGGTGGCGGCAATCTGGAGGGCGGCAAGGGGGGCGACGGCCCGTATCGTGCCTAGCGGATGAGTTCGCGCCATCCCCCGGGGTAGGGCGCGAATCACCATGAGCGACACGGCCGCGGCCAGGCTAGCCGCCACGACCAGGTCCCACACCCACGAGACGGCCATACGATCACCCACCTCGACGGCGATGAAGGCCCAGGCTACGAGCGCTACGGATTCGGCGATCGAGTAGGCAACCGAGGCGGCATTCGTCGTTGCCCGAACGTCACTGGCCAACCAGCCGGCCATGATTCGTCGACCGTCTGGTCGAAGCCGCCCTGCAAGCCGCAGCTCCTCGGCCGTTGGCAGTTGCTCGAAGGCGGCGATGAGGGCGTGGAGGGAGGCTGCGCCCACCACACCCGCACCACAAACGAGGCACATCCATGTCAGGCCGGTCATGCTCATGAGGCGTCGGTGGCGAACCCGTTGAGGAGGCTCCCCTGCAGGTCGAACATCTCCCGTTCCTCCTCGGGGGTGAAATGGTCAAAACCCAACAGGTGAAGGATTCCATGGATGACGAGGAGGAACATCTCGTGTTCGGTCGAGTGTCCAGCCTCCGCCGCCTGTCGCTCGGCCAAAGAAGGGCAGACGACGACGTCCCCCAGCACCCCCGCCGATGTCGGCTTCCCCTCCGTTCCGGGACGAAGTTCATCCATAGGGAACGAGAGAACGTCGGTTGGCCCTGGCTCGCCCATCCACTTCAGGTGAAGGTCACCCATCTCCGCCTCGTCGACAAAGAGGATCGTCAGGTCGGCCTCCCCCGAGACCCTCATCTCCTTGAGGACGTACCTGCCAAGGTCACCGAACCGCTCCACTTCGATGTCGGCCTCGGTGTCGTTCGATACGTCAATCACGGACGGGCTTCCCACGCTTGTAGGTTGGCTCTTTCATACCGCGCTGGGCGTCGTCGTCAGCATAGGCGGTGATGATGTCGCTGACGAGCTTGTGACGAACCACGTCCTCCGCCCCGAGTACGCATACGGCGATGTCACCGATACCCCCCAGGACCTCGCGGGCGACGACCAAACCCGAGTCCATTCCGCCGGGCAGATCCATCTGGGTGATGTCCCCCGTCACAACCATTCTCGATCCAAACCCCAACCGCGTCAGGAACATCTTCATCTGCTCCCGCGTCGTGTTCTGAGCCTCGTCCAGGATGACGAAGGCGTCATTGAGGGTGCGGCCCCGCATGTAGGCGAGCGGCGCCACCTCAATGGCGCTCGACTCGATGAGGCGGGGGATCGACTCAGGAGCGACCATGTCGTGCAGGGCATCGTAGAGGGGACGGAGGTAAGGGTCTATCTTCTCCGAAAGAGTCCCCGGAAGGAATCCGAGCCGCTCCCCCGCCTCGACCGCTGGACGGGTGAGCACGATGCGGGTGACCTTCTTCGACTGAAGGGCCGCAACGGCCTGCGCTACGGCAAGGTAGGTCTTCCCCGTGCCGGCCGGCCCGATGGCAAGGGTGATGGTATGCGTCTCGATCGCCGCGACATAGGCCGCCTGGTTTTTGGTCTTTGGTCGTATGGTCTTGCCCCGTGAAGACAGGATGGAGCGCGTCAGGACGGCAACTGGGCGATCGGCCTCGGCGGCATCCGAGGGACCGGCTTCGTCAAGCATGCGCACACTCCGCCGGGCGACATCGGGGGTCAACTCCACTCCGGCCTCGACGACGGCCCGTAACTCCTCGATGGCCGTCGCCACCCGCGCGACATCCGCATCCTCGCCAGAAAGCGAGATTTGGTTTCCCCTCACATGGATGTCGACAGTGGGAAAGGCCCTCTCAATTTCCTTGATGACAACATCGTCGGTCCCGACAAGCGCAGGCATGATGGACGAGTCCTCGACAACCACCACCCTGGATGGGCTCACGCAGGACTCCACCCAAGGTCCGCTCCCCCGATGATGTGGCCATGGGCATGGAACACGGACTGACCCGCCCTTGGTCCGGTATTGAAGATCAACCTGAACTGGCCGTCGCACTCGTCATCGGCGATCCTCTGGGCCAGGTCGACCATCTCTGCGAGCACGTCCGGTGCGGCAGCGGCCAGGTCTGTAACATCCGCGAGGTGTTGGCGAGGTACAACCAAGACGTGTGTAGGTGCCTGAGGCGCGAGGTCTCTGAAGGCGACCACGGTATCCGTCTCGAGGACCATCTCGGCTGGAACTTCGCCCGCGATGATCTTGCAGAAAATGCATTCGGTATCGCTCATGGTTCTAGCCTAAGGCTCACGTCTTGCCTCTGGAAGAATTCCATATCCCGCCGAGGACGGAAAACGCCGCTATCGCGGCTGATCCCGCGGTCCCCGAGCGCAAGATGTAAGGGCCAAGCCTTGTCGGGAGGGCCCCGACATCCTCGAGGGCAGACACCTCCTCCTCGGCGATGCCACCCTCCGGGCCGACGATAAGCCAGGTCTCGCCCAAGGCCCCCGGTTGGAGAATGCGCCCCGTGATTCCCTCCCCTGACCCCTCGTGGAGGAGAAGCACGAGCGCCCCGGCCGAGGCCGCCTCGGAAACCAGGGCTACGAGCCCCGGTGTCGCGACTAGTTCCGAGACCTCGGGGATGAGGGCCCTACGGGCCACCTTCGCCGCCGACGAGACGACGGCTACCCAGCGGTCGCGTCCGGTTCCCGTCTTCTTGCCCGTCCATCGGACGACGCTCCTTGAGGCCTGCCAGGGGATGATCCGTGTCACCCCCAACTCCGTCGCCGACTCGATCGCCGACTCGTCGCGATTCCCCTTCGCGAGGGCCTGGACGAGGACGAGGGGGCAATCGACGTCCCGCGTTATGGCGTCCACCCTGACTTCGATGCGCCCGATCGACGCGGCGACGATGAGGCCGGATGCTCGGATGCCCCTCCCGTCGACGAGGTCGATCACCTCGCCGATACCGAGGCGCTGAACCTGAGCGGCGTGGTGACCTTCGGGTCCGTCGAGAATCAGGATGTCGTGGGTGTTGGCGCCCGTTGCCTCGGGACAGACAAAGACGGGCGCGCTCACCCTACCGTCCGGTGAAGGCATCACGGAGGCGCGAGAGGAGCCCGGAGTTGGCAGGAGAGAGGCGAGCCTCCAGCAGTTCCTCCCCCCGAAGGGCGGCAAACTGTTTAATCAGGGCTTCCTGACCCAGCGTCAGCGCCGTCGGCGTCTGAACATCGATGTGGACATAGAGGTCGCCTCGCCCCGCCCGCTGCAGGTGGCCTATCCCAAGCCCCTTCAGACGAATCGTCTCCCCGGACTGGGTCCCAGGTCGAACGTCGACCTCCTGGCGTCCGTCCACCGTCTCGATCTTCATGACCGTTCCGAGAGCGGCCGCGGTCATGGGGATCTCCAGAGAGCAATGGAGATCGTCACCGCGCCGCTCGAATACCTGGTGTGGTTTCTCACGGATCTCCACGTAAAGGTCTCCCATCGGCCCACCGGCAACCCCCGCGTCACCGTACCCCTGAAGCCGAATCCGGGTGCCAGACTCGACCCCGGCGGGGATGTCAACCGTGATGGTGTGGCTGGAATGCGTTCTTCCGTGACCGGAGCACTCCGGGCAGGGGATCTCAATCGTCGTACCGTAGCCTCCGCAGGAGGGGCACGGCGCACTCGTCATGACCTGCCCGAGCAACGAGCGGACAACGCGCTGAACCGCACCCTTTCCGCCACATTCTCGGCAACTGGTGGGCGCGGTCCCGGCGGCGCAGCACGACCCCTCACAGGTCGCACATACATCGGCCACATTGACCTGAACATCACGGGCGATCCCGAATACGGCCTCCTCCAGGATGACGTCAGCATGGATGAGAATGTCACCTCCCCGTTGCTGGCGTGACGCCGGACCACGCCGACCCGTCGCACCGCCCCCGAAGAACGTCTCGAAGATGTCCTCGAAACCAAACCCGGCGGCGCCCCTCCTCGAGTTCGGATCAAAGCCGCGGTCGTACAGGGCCCGTTTATCGGGCGTCGACAACACCTCGTACGCCTGGGAGACCTCCTTGAAGCGTTCCTCGTCTCCATCCACCCCGGATGAATCGGGATGATGCTCGCGGGCGAGGCGCCGATAGGCCTTCTTGATCTGGTCCTGTGTGGCGTCCTTGGACACCCCGAGAGTCTCGTAGAGGTCCCTCACGCGGCCACGGCCTTCGTCAGATACCGCGCGACCGCCCTGACCGCCGCCATCGTCCCTGGGTAGTCCATCCGCGTTGGTCCGAGCGATGCGAGGAGGGGGGAGTCCACCCCTCCGGGTCCATATCCTGCAGCGACGATGGCGGTCTTCGAGAAGGCCTCGTGATGGGTCTCGCGGCCGATCCGCACGGCCACATCATCCGTTTCCAGCGCCATCTCGTGGAGAAGACGGATGAGGAGCACCTGCTCCTCAAGCGCCTCCAAGACTGGCGCGATCGCATCCTGCTCCAGTCCGGCATCCACGCGCACCAGATTCGACGTCCCCGCAAGGACAACGCGCTCGACGGTTCCCCCCCGGGCCCCCTCAAGAATCGCATCCGCGATCACCCGCACCCAGGCCGCCTGACCCGGACGCGCCACCCAATCCGCCAACATCCGTTCAAGCGTGGCTGAACCCAAACCCGCCGCGATTTCATTCGCCTCCCTGGCGACCCTCTCGAATGCATCGTCGGAGGGCCGATCCTCGAGCGCCACCATAGCCTGCTCTACCCTCGCGTCTGCCGACACCACGACGACCAGGACTCGATCGAGACCGACCCTGACAAGTTCGACCCGGCGAACCTTCGAATCCCGAAGCGATGGGTACTGGATGACCGCGACCTGCCGCGTCAACTGGCTAAGGAGCCGGACCGAGCGCTCAACGACATCGGACAGGTCAACGGCGTCGCTGAGGAACGTTTGAATCGCCCGCCGGTGCGCCCCCGTCAACGCTGAGGTGGCGAGGTGGTCGACGAAGTATCGGTACCCCTTGTCGGTAGGAATTCGTCCTGCGGAAGTGTGGGGCTGGGCTATGAGTCCCTCCTCCTCAAGGATCGCCATGTCGTTGCGGATGGTCGCCGGAGACACGTGGAGATCAGGGCGGGAGGCAAGCGCCTTTGAACCCAGGGGTTCCTTCGTCGACACGTATCCTTCGATTATCGCGCACAGGACGGCGCGGCGTCGTTCCTCTGACATCCGCGCTCCTCCCAGTTGGCACTCATCACGATTGAGTGCTAATTCTATCCCTTCATCCTCGACCACAAGGGGAACCCGGTACCGTGGTCCCGGAGGCATCATGGTGCATCAAAAGGCTGGGGGACGCGGAGTCCATGGATCGGGTGTCGCTCAGATCGGGGCGATGATCGGGCCGATCATTCCCTACCTCATCTGGCTGAGGCACCGGAACGATGAACCTACCGCCGCCCGGGACGCAGCCTCCGCGACGAACTTCGGCACGTTCGTGCTCGCCTCCCTATTGCCGGCCACCGTCCTCAGGATGTTCGCCCCATGGATCGGATGGGTCGGGGCGATCCTTCAGGTCGCGATCATCGTCAGCGCCGTTGTCCTGTGTCTCCAGGCGTACGGGTCCGTCCGACGAGGGGTGCCGGCCACATATCCGTTCGAGATCAGCCTCTTCAAGGTGTAGGGACATTCGAACTGGAACTAGGCGAGGGCGCGCACGACGACATCGGCGAGAAGCCTCCCTCGGCGCGTAAGGCCGACCCGGCCACGCGCCGCTTGGTCCGCGTCAAGGAGACCGTCCTCCACTAGAGCAGAAACCCTGTCCCGTGCCGAGTCCCGGAGCACCTCCGCGTCCAACCCCTCCCTGAGCCGCACCCCGAGCATGACCGCCTCCATGTGAACCTGCTCTCCCGAAAGCGACTCACGCTCCGCCTCCGGACTTTCCCCATCCGCGATTCGTTCGGCGTAGAGCCTCGGGTGCTTGACGTTCCACCATCGGGTGGCGGGGCTATCCCCCCTCGCCCCCAGGTACGAGTGTGCCCCCGGCCCGATTCCCCACCAATCGGCGCCTCTCCAGTAGCCGAGGTTGTGCCGACACCGATAGTCCTCCCCCCTCGCCCAGTTCGATATCTCGTACCACGTCAAACCGGCCGCAGCGAAGGCCTCTTCGGCGGCCTCGTACATCTCCGCCTGAAGGTCGGGGTCGACGGGAGGAATCTCGCCCCTTCGAAGGGCTGCCCCCATCCTGGTCGCTGGCTCGATAACGAGGGCGTACGCGGACAGGTGATCGGGGGCGAGATCAAGGGCGGCATCGATTGAATCCTGCCACTCCCCGAGGCTCTCCCCCGGCGTGCCGTAGATGAGGTCGATGGACACATCGAGGCTGGCGGCTCGCGCCCCCCCGACAGCCCGCGCCACGTTCTCCGGGCGGTGCGTGCGATCGAGGACGGCAAGCACGCGGCCAACACCGGATTGCATCCCGAGGCTCACCCGGGTGAATCCCGAGCCCGCGAGCGATGCGAGCGTCTCCTCCGTCACCGAATCGGGGTTTGCCTCGACCGTCACCTCGGCGTCGGGAGCGAAGCCCCACGCGTCCCTCACACCGTCGAGGAGCCTCCCCAGGACCGACGGCTCGAGGAGCGTCGGTGTGCCTCCACCGAAGAAGACGGTGTCGACCACCCGGTCCTCGCCGACGAGCGCGCCCCGGGCCATCTCCAACTCACCCAGTGCTGCCTCGACATATCCCTCGGGGGTCGCCCCCTGGAGTTCCCCCGGCGCATAGGTGGTGAAGTCACAGTAACCGCACCTCACGGCGCAAAAGGGAACGTGTAGGTAAACGCCGAAGCCCACGGCTACCTCTTCTGGTTCTTTTTCGAGCCGTCGTCGGAGGTATCGAGCGCGGCGATGAAAGCCTCCTGCGGGACGTCTACCCTTCCGATGGTCTTCATCCGCTTCTTGCCTTCCTTCTGTTTCTCCAACAGCTTGCGCTTACGTGTGATGTCGCCGCCGTAACACTTGGCCAGGACATCCTTCCTGAGGGCCCTGATCGTCTCCCTGGCGATGACACGCGATCCGATGGCGGCCTGGATCGGCACCTCGAACTGCTGGCGGGGGATGAGTTTACGGAGTTTGGCCGTCAGCCGAAGGCCGTACGCATAGGCCTCATCCTTGTGGACGACGGCACAGAACGCGTCGACCTTCTCCCCCTGGAGAAGGATGTCCACCTTGACAAGATCGGCAACCTGGTCGCCGATCGTCTCGTAGTCGAGGGAGCCATACCCGCGCGTACGGGATTTTAGGGCATCAAAGAAGTCGAAGATGATCTCCGCGAGGGGAAGTGTGTACCGAATCTCCACCCTTTGCTCGCTCAGGTATTCCATGGACTGAAGGACGCCCCGACGCTCCTGACAGAGATCGATGATCGTTCCGATGTACTCGCTCGGAGCGATGACCGTCGCCCGGACGAGCGGCTCTTTGACCTCGTGTATCTTCCCCTCCGGGAATTCGCTCGGATTTGTGACGATGCTGACGGATCCATCGTCCATCGCGACCGTATAGACGACGTTTGGTGCCGTCGAGATGAGTTCGAGGTCTGACTCCCGCTCCAGGCGCTCCCGAACGATCTCCAAGTGGAGCAATCCAAGAAACCCACACCGGAATCCGAAACCCAGCGCGACCGAGGTCTCCGGTTCGAAGGAGAGGGCGGAGTCGTTGAGTTGGAGACGCTCGAGTGCGTCCCTGAGGTTCGGGTAGTCCGATCCATCGATCGGATACAGGCCGGAGAAGACCATGGGTTTCGGATCGCGATACCCGCCGAGGGCCGTGGTCGCCGGTCGGGTAGCGCCCGTGACCGTATCCCCCACGCGAGACCGTCGAACGTCTTTGACGCCGGTGATGAGATAGCCGACCTCGCCGGCGGCGAGCCCCTTCGTTGCGACCGGCTCGGGCGAGATCACCCCGATCTCGAGAAGCTCATGGGTGGTTCTGGTCGACATCATGGTGATGCGGTCGCGAGCCTTGAGGGCACCGTCGATGACCCGCACATACGTGACGACGCCGCGGTAGGTGTCATAAATGGAATCGAATATCATCGCCCTGATCGGGGCATCGGGATCCCCGGCAGGGGCCGGGATCTCGCGGACGATGCGATCTAGGAGGGCCGAGACTCCGTCGCCCGTCTTGCCTGAGACGCGCAAGATGTCCTCCGGCTCGCATCCGAGGAGCCGCACGAGTTCAGCCGCATAACGATCGGGATCGGCCGCGGGCAGGTCGATCTTGTTGAGCACGGGGATGATGGTGAGGTCGCCCTCCATCGCCAGGTAGAGATTCGCGAGGGTCTGTGCCTCGATTCCCTGGGCGGAGTCGACGAGCAACACGGCTCCCTCGCTGGCCGCGAGCGAACGGGACACCTCGTAGGTGAAGTCGACGTGGCCGGGGGTGTCGATCATGTTGAGGGTGTAGTCCACGTCTCCGACCCGCCAGGGCAGGCGAACGGCCTGGGCCTTGATCGTGATTCCACGCTCCCTCTCGATATCCATCCGATCGAGATACTGGTCGCGCATCGCCCGTTGATCGACCACACCGGTGAGCTGGAGCATCCGATCGGCAAGGGTCGATTTCCCGTGGTCGATGTGCGCGATGATGCAGAAATTCCGGATGACCGACTGTGGGGTCGACGCTGGCTCGTTGGGATCGGCTGGCACGGGGATAGTTTCCTCTGGAAGGGGACGGACGACGCCCATCGTCCCATGGATTGACTCCCCCTCACACGTGAGCGGGCCCCTGCCCCATTTCGGAGGGAGGCGAATATCACACCGTTTCGGCGGTAATTCGTGGCACTCTGGAACTGACGCGGACGGGAGCGAAATGACGATCGACGATGGGCTATTCCGGGCGACGTTCTTCGACTCGCCTATCGGAATCGCGATCCTCGATGAGGTCGGTACCTACGTCGAGGTGAACCGCGCCTTCGCGACCATTCTCGGACGGGAACCGGAGGAGGTGGCCTCCCGGAATTTCGCCGAATTCACCCATCCCACCGACCTCCCCCGCGACATAGAACTCATGAGCAAACTCGAGCGAGACGAGATCCCCTTCTATCAGACCCATAAGCGATACATCACTAAGGACGGTAGCGTCCGGTGGGTACGGATAACCGTGACCAGGATCGAGAAGGCCGTTCGCACGGAGTCCCACCACCTCATCGCGCAGATCGAGGATATTACCGAGGTCATTCAGGCCCGTGAGCAGCTGGAGCAAAGGGCCTACTACGACACCCTCACCGGACTCGCGAACCGATCCCTTCTCATGGAGCGACTAACGGCGGCCCTCGCCGCTCATGCCAAGTTGGACACCACCGTGGCCCTCATCTTCTTCGATATCGACGATTTCAAGCAGGTCAATGACTCTCTTGGCCACCACGCCGGCGACCAGTTGCTCGTCGTCATCGCCCAGAGAATCCAATCGGCCGTGCGTCGGAGCGATACGGTCGCCCGATTGGGGGGCGACGAGTTCGTCATTCTTCTCGAGGATGTCCGGTCCATCAAGGATGCCGAGTCCCTCGCTGCCATCATTACCCGGACGGTCCAGGCTCCCATCATGATCGCCACTCACGAAGTCGTCCCGACCGTCAGCGCGGGGCTGGCAATCGCGGAGGGCGACGTCGAACCGGAAGCCCTCATTCAGGACGCGGACACCGCCATGTATTCGGCCAAGCGCTCGGGCGTTGCCTCCTTGAAGATCTACGACACCGCCCTGCGAGAGGCGGCGGTCGCCAAGATGGAGATCGAAGAGGACCTGCGAAAAGCCTTGCGTGAAGGCGAACTCACCGTCGTCTACCAGCCGGTCGTCGAGTTCACGACCCGAATACCGATCGGATACGAAGCCCTGGTCCGATGGAGTCACCCCAACCGAGGGGTCCTCCTCCCCGAGGAGTTCCTCGCCTTCGCCGAACAGGCCAATCTCGTTGTGCCCATCGGTTCCCAAGTCATCCACGAAGCCTGCGCGTTTCTTTCACGCTATCCCGACCTTGCGGCTCAGGTCTTCATCAATGTCTCCCCCAGGCAATTGGGAGAGGCCGCCCTAGCCCGTACCCTCGAAGCCGCTCTCGACCAGCATGGTATTGACCCTGATCGGATCGCGATCGAGATCACCGAGTCGGGATTCCTTAAAAGAACCTCCGTGATTGAGGCCGACCTCAGGAGGATCGCAGGACTCGGAATCGACATCGTCATCGACGACTTCGGTACGGGCCGCGGGTCGCTTGCCACCCTCCTGGAACAACCCGTCACTGGGGTCAAGCTCGCCGAGCGATTCACCCGACGCCTGGGAGACAGGGGGCTCGCGGACAAGGTGAGTCGCGGAATCTCCCTCCTAGTGAACGACGTAGGACTTCTCGCAGTCATCAAGGGGGTCGAGACCAAGGACCAGGCCAGGATCGCCCAAAGCCACGGATGGCTCGCCGCCCAGGGATACCTCTTCGGACACCCCCTGGCCGAGGACGAACTCGGGCTCGACCAATCCGTCTTAGGCACGGCATCTCCGGTCCCATCAGGTTCTCCCAAGCCCTCGTGACCCCCGGGCGCCCAGCCGATCCGGCGCGAGGGTAGGGTGTGAATCTTCCGGCTAGGCGAGAAGGAGCGGGAATGACGAACGGAGAGGACCTCTTCAGGTCGACGTTCCGCGATTCTCCCATCGGCATGGCCGTCCTCGATGAGGCGGGCCTTGTGCTCGATGCCAATCCCGCGTTCGCGCGTTTTCTCGGCAGAGAGACTACCGACGTCATCGGACGATCGCATTCCGCGTACACCCACCCCGAGGACCTGGCGAGGGACGAGGAGACCTTCTCGCAGGTTGTCTCCGGGTCCCTCCCGTATTGCCAGATGCGAAAACGTCTCATCCATGGAGAGGGCGATATCGTGTGGGCCCGCGTGACGGTAAGCGAGGTTGTCCGATCCGCCACGGAGGAACCCAGACGGTTCGTGAGCCAGGTCGAGGACATGACGGAGTTCCACCGCACCAAGAACCTCCTGGAGAAGCGAGCTCTCTACGACCAGCTGACGGGGCTCCCCAATCGCACCCTCCTCATCGACCGGCTCGGCCACGCGCTCTTGAGCCACAGTGCCCGGTCCACGACGGTCGCCGTCCTATTCATTGACGTCGATCACTTCAGCATCATCAACGATTCCCTCGGCCACCAGACCGGGGACACCCTTCTCTCCATCATCGGGAAGAGAATTCAGTCCGCCCTCCGTCCCGGGGACACGGTGGCTCGAGTCGGCGGGGATGAGTTCGTCATCATCCTCGAGGACCTCGCAGACCTCGCCGCCGCGCAGAAAATGGCGTCGTCTGTCGCGACTGCGGTTCACCTGCCCGTTCGTCTGGCCGATCACGATATCGTTCCGACGCTCAGCATCGGCGTCTCGCTCGCGGAGGGAGAGGTCACCGCGGAAACCCTCGTCCGGGATGCGGATACCGCGATGTTCGCGGCGAAGGAGGCGGGACGGGCTCACATCGAGGTGTTTCGGCCAGACCTACGAGCCGTCGCCCTCAACAGGCTCGCCATCGAGGGGGACCTTCACTCCGCCGTCAATGAGGGTTCGCTCGTCGTTTACTACCAACCCATCGTTGACCTTGCCACTCGGGATGTCTTCGCGTACGAGGCCCTGGTCCGCTGGGAGCACCCCACCCGGGGCCTCCTCTTGCCGGATGAGTTCATCGAGATCTCCGAGAAGGCCAACCTCGTCGTTTCCCTCGGCGCCTATGTCCTCGAGGAGGTCTGCGCCTTCGTTGCCCGCCATCCGGACTTCGTCGGCCGCGTCTTCGTCAACGTCTCCACCAAACAGATCGGGTCGGCGGACCTGACGCGTGCTGTTTCGTCCGCCATCGGCGCAAGCGGCATTGACGCTCATCGCCTCTGCCTGGAGATCACCGAAACCGGGATGCTTCTGGCGACCGAGGAGGCCAGGGCCGACCTCGAGAACCTTGCCTCCCTCGGGGTCGATCTAGTGATCGATGATTTCGGTCAGGGATACTCGGCGCTTTCCTCCGTCCTCGAAAATCCCGTCACGGGACTCAAGTTGTCCAAGCAGTTCACCGATCGCCTCGGGGAGCCCTCGGGAGACCGGGTCTCGTCCGCCATCGCCAAGCTCACCACTGGCTTGGGTATCTTTGGCGTCGTCGAGGGGATCGAGACGGAGGCCCAACACCAGAAGGCTCTCGCCCATGGGTGGGGATTCGGTCAGGGTTACCTATACGACCGTCCCCTTCCAGAGGGTGAGTTGCCGTTCAAGGTCACTGGCGTGGAACAATCGATCGGGCCACCGAGGGAGGATGCGTGAGGGGTTTTGCGGAAATACTTGGACGGACGTTTGGGATACGCAGGCAGCAGCACCCTCCCCCGCTTTCGGCAGACTACCCTGGGGACTTTCCCGGCAAGGCGAGTTTCGCGTATCGACCAGACCTCGATGGCGAACCGGACCCAGGCGAGATCGTTTGGACCTGGATTCCGTACGAAGAGGACTTCGGTAAGGGCAAGGATCGTCCCGTGCTACTCATCGGCAGAGATGGCGACTGGCTCCTCGGCCTTACGCTTTCCAGCAAGGACCACGATCGGGACGCCGAGGACGAGGCCAGATTCGGTCGCCACTGGTTGGATATCGGAAGGGGCGACTGGGACACGCGCCGTCGACCAAGCGAGGTCCGTCTTGATCGAATCGTTCGCGTCAGCCCAGGGGCCGTCAGGCGTGAAGGGGCAATCCTCGATCGCGCTCACTTCGATGAGGTCGCGCGCGCCGTTGGGCAAACAAAGGGCTGGTAGCATAGGTGGTCGCGTGCGCCGGAGTCGGCGCCACCGCACCCCTAGCAATGAGGATCCTGTGGCAAACATCAAGTCGAACATCAAGCGAATCGGGACCAACGAAAAGGCTCGCGTCCGCAACATCGCCGTCAAGTCTGAGCTCAAGACCCATGTGCGTCGCGTGCGAGAGGCAATCTTGACAGGCGACAAATCCGTCGCCGAGGCCGCCTTCAAGGCAGCCTCCGTCAGGCTCGACAAGGCTGTCAGCAAGGGCGTCATCCACGAAAACCAGGCTGCGAACCGCAAGTCAGCCCTCGCGAAGCAGGTCGCGGCTCTATAGAAGTGCGGCGTGGCGTTTCATGCCAAATGAACCATCCTGTCGCTAGGGTCGTGAAGGTGAGCGACCATCCCGTGTCCGCCCCACGGGTCTGGCACCTCCCCCGTATCGATCGCGCCGCAGAGTCTTCTCCACGCCAGGTGGTCGTCGGGCGCCAGGCGATCTTCGATCGGGAACGCTCGGTCTTCGGCCATGAACTTCTCTTTCGGGCGCCGGGACGCCTCCACCTTAGGATTGACCTCTGGAACTCGTGGCAGCAGGATCGGGCGACGGAACACGTCCTAGCCGCGGCCTTCTTCCATGGGGCAGACATCTCAGACGGCCTCCCTACATTCGTCAACTTCACCCGCAGCTACCTGCTCGATCCATTAAAATACCTGCATCCCTCGAACCATGTCGTCATCGAGGTGGTCGAATCCGCCCACGCTGACCGCTCGCTCTACAAGCGTCTCGCCGACCTCAAGTCGGAGGGCTACCGCATCGCGATCGATGACTTCGTCGGAACGACGAGCCAGCGGGACCTTCTCGAATTGGCAGACTTCGTCAAGATCGACATGAGGGACATCAACGCCCGCGGGCCAGGGCTCATCGATGCGGCGCGAGCGCCGCATGCCTCGCTCATCGCGGAGCGCGTCGAGACGGAAGACGCGCTCCTTGAGTGCCTGGACGCTGGCTTCGATTTCTTCCAGGGCCACCACTTCGAGCCAGCCCTCATCATCGAACGGGAACTCCTACCCACCAGGTAGGTGGGGCATGGTTCGTTGGGCCTGATCCTTAGCGGGAGGCGAGGGACGCGACCGTCCGAACGGCTTTCTCTATGGCATAGCGGGGGTCACGACCGGCACCCTTGACCTGAGCATCGGCCAGGGCAGCGGCCTCGATCGCCCCGGCAAGGGAATCGGCATCCCAATGACGCAGATCCCGACGAGCACGATCCACCTGCCACGGCGCGAAACCGAGACTCGTCGTTTCGAGTTCCCGACCCCTCGCCGCCCCCACGCGTGCAAGCATCCTCAGCTTCGAGGCCAGGGCGGCAACGAGGGGAACCGGATCCGTCCCCGTATCGAGGGCGTGTCTCACTAGGGCAAGCGATTCCGCAACCTTTCCGACGATGGCGGCATCGGCGACGGCAAAACCCGTCGCGTTCACGCGCGATCCGTAGTACCTGGAGACGGCATCTTCCGTCACGGGCCCTGCGATATCATCGAGCAGTTGTTGGCAGGAGGCCGCAAGCTCCGAGACATCGCCCCCTACAGCGTCCACGAGGGCACGCACCGCCTGGGGTCTAACCGCTCGTCGCGCCCGCTTGAACTCGCCCTCGACGAACTCCACGAGCTCGGAGTCACGCTTGATCGCGGGGCACAAGAACTCCGAGGCGCCCGCGGCGCGCCATGCCTCAAGCGCCCGTTTTCCTCTCACCGCCCCTCCGTGCCTCAACATGACGACAACCTCCGGGTCGGGGCTTCCGGCATAGGCGATGGCATCCTCGAGGAAGTCGTCGCTCATCGCCTCTGCCTCCTCGATGACGACCACGCCAGGCTCGTCGAAGAGCGAGGGACTAGTGGCGGCGCGCAGCTCACCCCGGACGCAGGCAGCGGCCGTCAGCGTGGTCACGGCGACCGAGCCCTCGGCGGATCTCACGGATGCGATGATCGCATCCACGGCCCTCACAGCCAGTAACTCCTCCGGCCCGATGACGATAACGAGAGGCGCGGGTGCGGCCTCAGCCCACGAACCCGAAGTCCGCTGTGCGCCCGATGATGCCATGACCCAAGCCTCCCACGCTTCACGGACAACGGGCCGACACCACCACGTCACCCCTCCAGGACACGTCGATATCCCCGCAACTGTCCGTGCGAAACACCGGCGCCCCTTTTCCCTCAAGAGCCTCAAGGGTCGATGAGGCCGGATGGCCATACGCGTTGTCCTCGCCGACGCTGATGACTGCAAGGGCGAAGGTGACCGACGACATGAGCCCAGAGTCCTGGCGAGACGATCCATGGTGGGCCACCTTGAGGACGTCGACCGATATCTGACCTAGCGTCCTCGCTAGGGAAGCCTGCCCCCGCTGTTCCAAATCCCCGAGTGAAAGTAGACCGATTTCCCGGGTTGTTGCGAACACCACGAGGGAGGACTCATTGACCTCGGAATCCTTTCGGGCAGCGGAGTCGCCGTCATGCCAGACGAATATCTGAGCCTCTCCCACTCGTACGGACGTGCCGGAGGTCGGGACTTCCACATTGACGCCAGCCTCTCTGAGGATGCGGCATTCGTCAGCGACCTCCCCCGGCGCCGAGACCCATGCCTCTCCTACGGGAACCTGCCGAAGAACCCACTCCAGCCCCCCGTCGTGATCGGCGTGGGGGTGGGTTAGCACCAGCAGGGGCACCATCGACACCTGATGCCGGGTGAGGCACGCCAAGGCCTCGCCGCCCTCGGGCCCGACGTCGACGACGACGGCGCTCGCCGGTCCAGCCCGGATAAGAATCATGTCGCCTTGGCCCACGTCACACACGGCGACCGCCCAGTCATCCGGTGCCCGTTGCCCGACCTCCCCTAGGACGGCGCGCACGGGCGGGGACGCTGCCACGATCGTAAGGATCGTCACGAGCCCTGCCAGCCTTGCCCAACCGACGATGCGACGGGTGGAGGTTGCCGCCACGAGCGACACTGACACGCCGGTCGCCAGCAACGCTCCCGCCAACCCCGACGGCCACGGCAGCCATCCCCCGGGAAGGGTCGCCGCGGTGTGGGCCGCCCAGGCGACGGGCCGGGCGGCCTCGCCTGCCACCCAGGCGCACGCGACCCCTGCAGGCTCCCACAGGGGAGAGACGAGCACGGCTGTGATCCCGAAGGCCGTCACCAGTGCCGCAAACGGAAGAGCGATGAGGTTGGCGAGAACGGAGTAGGAGCCGATTCCTGAACAAAAGAGGACCAGGATCGGGGTGCAGAAGATCTGAGCGGCGATCGGAATCGAGAGTGCGCGGGCGAGGGGAACCGGGATCGCGCGTGCAAGGAGGGCCGCGACCGTCGGCGACCACAGGACGATCCCGGCCGTTGCGACGACCGAAAGCGCGAACCCATAGGAGAGGGAAAGGAGGGGATCCGCGAGCAGCAATCCGATGACGGCGGTCGAGAGGGCGGGGAGGGCCTGACCCGGCCTTCCCCACCACAGCGCAAGGGCGAGAACGCCCCCCATCCACGCCGCCCGCAACACGCTCGGTTCGGGATGAACCAGCGATACGAACCCGATTGTGGCCAGAACGAGCACGACCACCCGTACACGACGGTTCCACCTGAGTGCCCGTGCCCCCGCCCCGATCGCAACGGCCAGCATCGCGAACTGGGCTCCAGAGACGGCGGTGAGGTGTGTGAGACCCGCGATCCTCATCTCCATCGCCTGCGCTTCGGTCATCCCACTCGTGTCACCAATGGTCATCCCGATCGTGAGGGCGCGGATCTCGTCCGGGAGGCCCGAGGCCGCATCGCGTAGTCCCTCCCTCAGATCCCCGACCACCCCATTGATCCCCGCCACCGGGACCGTCTCAAGCAACGCTGGATCCCAGGCGATGGCCGCCGACCGACCGGGACCCGCGCTGTCCAGCCGCGCTCCAACCCAGACCCGATCGCCCGACCGCACCTGGCTCCAGGGCTCGCCTCCCACAACCGTGATAGTCGCTCGCGTCGACCCGGCTCCTTCTCCCTCGAGCGCCTCAATCCGTACCGTGAGGCACCACCGCGCCTCGGTTCGGGTGAATGGCCCAGGCTCGATCGGCCTTGGATCGTTCAACGCAACCCCAACGAACACAACCTCCTCACCCGAGACGAGCGCCTCCCCCACTCCCCCCGAGAGTCGAGAATCCAGGTGTATGACCGTCACCCCGGAGGCGACGGCGATCGCGAGGGCCGCGAAGGCCGCCCCGGGGCTCGCTCGTCGGGCCCCAACCAGCAAGAGAACGCCCCCTAGCCCGATCACGACCCACCAGCCCGGATCGACCACCCCACGCGAGACGGTCGCCGTTACCCCATAAACACCCACGGCGGCCGGTACCAGCCGAGCGTCGTTCCTTGGCCTCACACGGTCGCCAGCGATGCGATCTTGGAGATGACAGACTCTCCGATTCCCGACACCCGATCAAGGTCGTCGACGGATCCGAAGGGCCCATTCTGATCTCTATCGGCCACAATGCGGTCGGCGAGGGCGGGACCGATCCCGGGCAAGGCATCTAGTTCGGTGGCCCCCGCACGGTTGAGGTTGATCATTCCTTGGTTGGTCTCGCCTACAACCGGGACGTATACCTGTTCACCATCGGTGACGATTCGAGCCAGATTGATGGCCGATTGATCCGCGTCCTGTGCGAGTCCGCCAACGGCCTCGATGGCGTCCGCCACTCGCGCTCCCCCCTCAAGGGACACAACCCCGGGGTTCGCCACTGCCCCCGTCACATGGATCACAACCCCGGCGAGATCCCGGTCCTCCTGAATGACGCTAACCTCCGGCATAGGTACATCGGTCGGTCGGAGGGACAGCCAGGTAAAAACGAGGGCAAGGACGAGTACCCCGGCCAGCGCGACCGCAGGGACGGCATCGAGCCTGAACCGGTAACCCCGCGCCTCTGCTGATGGCGGAGCGTTGGCGGCCCGATACGCCCGCGCAGCCGAATGGGCGAGGCTATCCTTCAAGCGAGTACGAACGTCCTCCGCATCTTTTGCCACGGCGCCCACGGTAGGTCGCACAAAGGATTCCTATCGGACCCCGCCTATACGCCGAATAGAGTCCAGGATTCGGAGACACCCTGGGGACATCTGAGTAGGCTCCCCGGGATCCGGCCTCAGGAGACTACTGAAATCCCCTGGGCAAGTCGGCCGCGGCGATGACGAACGAGCCGGAACCCCCATGGACGGCAAGTGCGGCAGAGAACTCCGTCCCGACCGTTATTGCATAGACCGGGTGTTTATCCTTCAGCCTGATCGCCACATCGTCTATATACCGAGGAATCCTCAGGCCCATTATGGCGACACCCGGACGGAGAAAATGGCTCGCCCTTTCCTCGATCATCTCGATGACCCGCTCACGCGCCCGCGCCGTCGTGCGCACGCGATCGAAAGCCTCCACTTGGCCATCCATCATCCCCAGGATCGGGCGAATATTGAGAGCCCCCCCGATGATGGCCAATGCATGAGGCACTCGCCCTCCTCGCCGGAGGTATTCGAGTGTGTCTACGGTGAAGTAGACGGAACTTGAGGCCGCCACTCGCCTCGCCTCTCGGGCGACCTCGGCCATAGCCGCCCCCTTCCTGGCAAGGGCCGCCGCGGCTAGGGCGGCGAACCCCAGCGCCATGGAAAGGGTCCGACTATCCACGATTTCGATCGGGATCGGAGACTCACGAGCCGCCACCTCTGCCGCGTTGATGGACCCCGAAACCTCGCCGGAGATGTGTATGGATACGACACTCTCAGCTCCGGCATCGGCCGCACTCCGATACGCCTTAAGAAGATTCCCAACGGTTGGTTGGGAAGTCGTGACAGACCGGCCGGCCTCAAGAGCTCCGATCACGTCCTCCGAGGTCATGCCGGGGCCCTCCGTAAAGGGCTCGCCGTCGATGATGACCTCGAGAGGAACGACATCGAGGCCCCATCGCCTGACCAGGGCCTCGGGGATCGAGGCCGAGGAGTCCACAACGACGAGGCACCTCTGGCTCATAGGGCCAAGGTAGCACCGGGGCTAAGCCGAGTCACGAGACGACGACATTCACCAGTGTCGGGGGTCTGACGATGACCTTCCGCACCGTCCCACTCCCGATGGCACGCACGACGCCGGGGGCGGCGAGCGCCAGCGCCCGGAGCTCCTCCTCGTCGATGTCCGGCGGCACCTCGAGCCGGTCCCTGACCTTGCCCTGGACCTGGACCACACAGGTCACAGTTTCTTGGACGAGTAGCGCCTCGTCGACCGTCGGCCATCCGGCCCTCGCGACGTTGGAATGCCCGAGGGACGCCCACATCTCCTCGGCGACGTACGGGGTGAATAGCGAGAGCAGAATGGCGACCGTATCTGCGGCCTCCCTCACGGCCGGATCGGAAGGTCCGGGTCCGGTGTCGATCGCCTTCCGGGTGGCGTTGACGAGCTCCATGACCCTCGCGACCGCGACGTTGAACCGGAAACCCTCGATGAGCTGGGTCACCTCGTGGATCGTTCGATGGGTAACCGCCCTAAGAGTGAGGTCCCCATCGACCGGAGGGCCATTCGGTTCGGAGTTCACCTCTTGGGCAAGCCTCAGGGCCCGGGCAAGGAACTTGACGGACCCCGCCGGGGAGACATCCGCCCAGTCGATATCGTCCTCCGGTGGTCCGGCGAAGACCATGGTGAGCCGGACGGCATCGACCCCGTAAGTGTTCAACTGGTCCGAAAGCCTGACAAGGTTCCCTCGACCCTTCGACATCGCCGAGCCATCCATGAGCACCATGCCCTGATTGAGAAGACGGGTGAAGGGCTCCTCGAAGCCCACCAACTCCAGGTCGAACAGCACCTTGGTGAAGAACCGGGCATAGAGAAGGTGAAGGATCGCGTGGGTGACACCGCCAACGTACTGATCCACGGGTGCCCACCGACGCGCCTCGTTTCTGTCGAAAGGGGCGTCCTCGTTCGAGGGCGAGAGGTATCTAAGGAAGTACCATGACGAATCGACAAAGGTGTCCATCGTGTCCGTGTCACGTCGAGCGGGCCGATTGCACTCAGGGCAGGTCGTCGTGAGCCACTCCTCGGCGGCCCCGAGGGGAGAGGCCCCCTTCGGTTTGAGATCAAGCCCGTCGCTCGATGGAAGGACGACGGGAAGCTGACCATCCGGCACAGGAATCTCCCCGCATACGTCGCAGTGAATGATAGGGATGGGTGTGCCCCAGTACCTCTGGCGGGAGATCAGCCAGTCGCGCAGTCGGTAGTTCTTGGCCGCCTTCCCGGTTCCGTTCTTCTCTAGGGTCTCGGTAATCCGCGCGATCGCCTCAGCCTTGGGAAGCCCATCGATCGGCCCGGAATTGATGAGGTTCCCGTCCCCCGTCGTGGCTTCGCCCGACACGGACGGGTCGGGAAGGGGGTTTCCATCCTCGTCGCGGCAATCGAGCACGACCCGCACAGGCAGCTTCATGACGAGGGCGAACTCAAGGTCACGCTGGTCGTGGGCGGGAACGGCCATTATCGCTCCGTGCCCGTAGTCGGAAAGGACATAGTCGGACGCCCAGATGGGAAGCCTCTCGCCATTGACGGGGTTGACCGCGTACCGCTGGAGGAAAACGCCCGTCTTCTCTCGCTCGGTCGAGAGCCTGTCTATCTCACTCGTCGCCTTGACCCCCTCGACGTACTCCGCGAAGGCCTTCTTCGTCTCGGCGTCCGCCCCCTCAACGAGTTCGGATGCTAGATCGCTGTCGGCGGCGACGACCATGAAGGTCGCCCCGAAGAGGGTGTCGGGGCGAGTGGTGTAGATCGTGATGGGTTCCTTGCGCTCCTCGATGGCGAACAGTACGTCTGCACCATACGAGCGCCCGATCCAGTTGCGCTGCATGGCGAGTACCTTGTCGGGCCACTTCCCCTCGAGAGTGTCGAGGTCGTCGAGGAGCCGGTCGGCGTACTCGGTCACGCGGAAGAACCACTGGGTTAACTTCTTCTTGACGACCAGGGTATCGCACCGCTCGCACAGCCCCCCGACCACCTGTTCGTTCGCCAGGACGGTCTGGCAGGAAGGGCACCAATTGACCATCGAGGGCTTCCGATAAGCGAGACCCTTCTCGAACATCCGGGTGAAGAACCACTGGTTCCAGTGGTAGTACTCGGGTCGATGGGTGGCGAGGACTCGGTCCCAGTCGAAGGAACAGGCATATTGTTCCATCGACTCTCGCTGCTGGGCGATGTTGTCCTCGGTCCACTTCCGAGGATCGACCCCACGTTTGATCGCCGCATTCTCGGCCGGGAGTCCGAAGGAATCCCACCCGATGGGGTGGAGGACGTTGAATCCCCGCTGGACCCAATACCGGGCCAGGACATCCCCGAGTGCGTACGCCTCGGCGTGACCCATGTGCAGGTCCCCTGACGGATAGGGGAACATGTCGAGGACATATCTGGTAGGACGCTCGTCCTCTGATCCGCCGCTCCTGAAGGGTTGGGTCTCCATCCACACGGGCAGCCAGCGCGCCTCGATAGCGCGGAAGTCGTATCTGCCCTCTGCGGGCGTCTCGGAAGCCACGGCGTGATTCTACCGGCGAACTCGACGCTTCCCGTGCGAGCCACAAGTTATGCGACGCGGTCATCCGAACCGTCTTGGAGCCGCTTTCATGGAAGGACTCCCGCTAGGACTTGAGAAGCCTCGCCCCACCCCGCCCCAGAAGGGTTAAGCCTGCGCTGCGTCCGAGAATCCTGGCATCCTTGGTTGTCGCCTTGGAATGGTCATTGAGAACCAGGGTGCCCCCACGATTAAGGATCCTCGCGTGAAGCTGCAGAGAATCCCCAGTGATCGAAGCGTGTACCCCGACGGGTGCCCCCATCTCCACATCGAGAACCTCGAGGACCGATCGCTCCGCGATCGCCTCGGCTCGCGTGTTCGGGTCGTCGATAGCCCTCAGAAGGTTGCGAAGATCTTCCGGGGCATTCGAGCGGGTCTCGACCACAAGGGTTCCTTGTCCGGCCGCAGGAACTACCTCGTCCAGCTCGAATGCCTGGACTGCGCAATGGGGTCGACCAATGTCATCCAGATCCGACTTCCCTAGAACGAGCCCCTCGAATTCCCCTCCCGACAGCCTCTCCAACTGGAAGTCGATGATGCCGAATACCTCAACCGCCACAAGTCCCGGGCGAAGGGCAAGAACCTGGGCCGACCGGACCGCGGAGTCAGCGGCGATCCTTGCCCCGACCGGAAGATCAGCGAGAAGTGGTCCATCGGTACATAGCACGTCGCGGGGGTCGCGGCGACGAAGGATGGCCTCGATGGATAGATCGGGGTGCCCCACCACCGGGACATCCTCCAACGCGTGGACGACTATGTCGCATTCTCCGGACAGAAGGGCGATCCGCAATGCGGCCATGAGAACGCCTGCGTCCGCCGCCGTCGAGCGTTCATGCCTGGAATCCCCCTCCGCCGTCACGGGGACGACAACCACCTCTAGATCGACCCCGAGTTCGGATGAGACCTCCCAAAGGCGATCGGTCACCAAGCCGGAACGGGCGCGAGCAAGGCCACTCGCACGGGTGCCAAGCCTGACCTTCATGGCACCAGCGTGCCATAGCGGAAGGAGTCACCCACGACATCTGCGCGAGTGGGGACGTAGGTCCCCAACAGAACCCAACGCCGCAGGGCAATATGGAGTCGTAATAGGTTAGGCTTACCAAACCATCCAAGGAGGAACCGCATGATGAATGCACGACTCAAGAAACTGGGAGTGGTCCTGGCTTCCCTCGGCCTTGTCTTCGTCATCGGAGGCGTCTTCGCCTTCACAAAGGTCCAGGCAGGTGTCGACTCGCTTCAGGCGTTCAGCACGGCTCAAGACGTCAATCTGAGCTACAACGAGGACGGCCAACTAGTCGACCGTGGAGAGGTCGAGGGGGCTCAGGCGATCCTGTCGCTTCTCAAGGATGACTGGAAATACCCGGTGGTCACCAGCGAACTCAACCCCAATGATCCGTTGGTGAATACCGGCACCGAGTACATGTATCAGATGGCGACCGTCGCATACCACACGCTCCACGGCACCCAGACCATCACTCTTGCCGAGAATGTCGACTACCAAGGCAAGACCTACGCCGCTGGCATGTACGACATTGCCGTCGACGGTCGATACTTTTCGCAATTCGACCGCAACGACCCGCTCGATGGCCCTGCGCGTGATAAGGCCTGGAGTCCGACGGCACACGCCCTCATTGCTGAACTGGGTGTCGGCAGCGTGACCGCCTCGACCCTACAGATGGGCTATGGCCTCTCCGCCCTCATCGCGGGCATCGGCCTGACCAACATCCTCGCGGGCCTTGGACTTGTCTGGGCCGCTCGGGAAGTCTCTATCAAGGTTGATAAGGATGCCTCGAAGAAGAGCGCAGCGACGCGCTAACAACCACGAGAGAAGGGCCCCTCAGGGGGCCTTTCTTTCGCTTACACTTCGCGTGGAAGGGTCAGGCAAGGTGCTTCAGGAGGTCGTAAACGACGAACGCCGGCCACACCAGAGCCTTGAGGCACGCGACAAGGAACTCGCCGAAACCAGTGGACTCCTGGATGTAGTAGACGGCCGCGCCTATGAGGCCAAGCCCGTACACGGCTCCTCCCCCGGCTCCCCCGCTCCTGCCCGACTTGACACAATTCGACTCTTGGTTGCGGCGCTCCGTTATAGGCTCTTCGGTTGCCTTCGCCTTGGGCTTCCTTGGCGTGGGCTTCTTCGTCGCTGATTCATTGCTCTCAGGCATATTAGCCTCCCTTGTCTGACTGTTTCGTGGAGCTGAGGGGACTCGAACCCCTGACCCCCTGCATGCCATGCAGGTGCGCTACCAGCTGCGCCACAGCCCCATTATCGTTCCTGCTCATCGTCCAGGCACCCCGAAGGGCGACCGCCATCTTACCCGCAAATCGATGCCCGTCACCAATCCCCTGGCCCCCTACAGATCCGCGGGAAGGGGAACGATCGGACCGTCCTTCCATAGCCTCTCCAGGGCGTAGAACGCCCGCTCGTCTTGATGGAGCACGTGAACGATGATCTCGTTAAAGTCGAGCAGCACCCACCGGCCCTGTCGCGTGCCTTCCTTGCGCACCACCCGATCTCCAGCCTTCGATAGCTCCTCCTCCACCCGCTCGGCGATAGCGAGGACCTGCCGCTCGCTCGATCCGGATGCGAGTACGAAGACGTCGGCGAAGGGGAGGTGACGGCTGACATCGATGGCAAGAAGATCCTCTGCCTTGACGGCGGCGGCCGCCCTGACGGCCTTGTGGGTGAGCGCAATCGCCTGCGCGGAAGCACTCAACTGCCGTGCGCCGCAACGTTCCAGATGACCACCCCAAGGGCAAACGCGGCCGCGGCCAGCAGGCCGAGTTGAGCCCACCCGAAGTGTCGGACCCCCCCGGCGGGTTGGATTTCGACAATCGGACGCGGGAACGTGCCTGTGCCGGGAATAGTCCGGAGTGCTCCCGTGGCCTGATTCAATCCCATGTTGTTCTGGATCATTCCCGTGCCGGGGATAACCAGACCCTGCCCAGGCGGCGGAGCGACTCCCCCCGGTGGGGCGATACCTGGCGGTTGGAACGGATCGCCGTTCTGAGGAACCGGAGCGGCGGGCATCTCGGGTTGGGGCGGCGTCACCCCACCGCTGACTAGTTGCTCGAACCCGGCGGCGTGTTCCCCAAGGGTCATGGGTGGTGGGGATGTCTGGTAGGCCGGAGGGGGGCCGACTACTGAGGGCTCGCCAGCTAGTTGTGGAACGACAAGGTGGCCAGGGTGGGGCGGCATCGGGATTGGCCGGGGTCCACCCGGCTGCGGTGCGGCCTGAAGCTGCTGAGGATGCTTAGGCGCCTGCTGGGCCGGTGGCCCGCCCTGATGCGGCGCGGGCGGACTATTCACCTGACGGACCGACCCCGATGCCGCCTGAGCGTCCGACTGCGCCGCGGCGGCCTGCTGCCGCGCGAGAGCTTCCTGCTGGGAGATCACCTCGGGAGTCATCACTGGTACCTGGCCGGTGTGCCGCATCTCCTCTGCGGCCGTCCAAGTCTCCACGGGGTTCTCAAGCCGTTCGAGTCGCCTCCGGTCCCTCCGGGACATCGTCGACTGAGGAGGACTGGGCTCGACTGAAACGGCTCCCGCTGCGGCCGCAGCGTTTAACTGGGTCGTCTGCATCTCGCTTGTATAGGCGAGCCCCGCCTGAATCTCAGGGGCCCTCCCCTCTTCACCCGTGGGCGCGTCCGAGCGCCCCGATGTCTCGCGCCGTGCACGGCGCGAGACGGGGCGCGGCTCGTCAGCCATCCGGACCTCCGCGGTATAGGTGATGTACATCTATGTAATCGGCAACAGCGCCAGGGACTAAATACCGGATTGGCTGGCCGGTTCGAACCCTCCTCCGAACATCCGTCGAGGATACCTCGAATCCTGGCACCTCGATCAATGTGAGCCCGTCAAGCGATCCCTCCCATCGATAACCCGGTCTCGTGACCCCCACGAACGTCGCCAGATTCCTCAACCGGTCCGAATCCCTCCACTCCCCCAGACGCGCCAGGGCGTCCGCCCCCGTGATGAAGAACCACTCCGCGTCTAGCTCCTGGGCTCGAAGGTCCATGATGGTATCGATGGTGTACGTGGGGGTGCCCCGATCGATATCAACGCTAGAGATCCTGAGCAGGGGGTCCCCCTCAACCGCTAGGGTCGCCATGGCGAGGCGGTGAGCGGGGGAGGCCTCCTCTCGCCCTTCCTTGAGGGGATGCCCAGCCGTCGGCACGACGAGAACCCTCTCAAGGGACAGTACGGAAGCCGCCTCACCGGCCGCGGCAAGGTGCCCCAGGTGGATCGGATCGAACGTCCCTCCCAGGACACCGATACGGATCGGGTTCTCCACCATCATCCGCAAACCGCCAGGAAGACAAGAAAAGACACGCAGGAACCTTCCTTCGATAGACCTTCATTGTCTCAACACCCCCGCCGGGAGCCAAGTCGGGTCCCTCTAGGACGCCGGATTCGGTCACCCCATCAGGGGCGGACATGGCCTTCCCCATGCACGATCCATGTGGTTGTCGTCAGTTCCTCCAACCCCATCGGACCCCGGGCATGGAGCTTCTGGGTGGAGATACCAATCTCAGCCCCGAGGCCGAACTCCCCCCCATCCGTGAAGCGAGTCGAGGCGTTTACCATTACGACCGCAGAATCGAGTCCCTCTATGAAGGCCTCTGCGGAACCGATGTCGTCCGTGACGATCGCCTCGGTGTGTCCCGTGCCGTAAGCGCGGATGTGGGTGATTGCCTCATCCAGGTTCGCGACGACCCTAACGGCGATGTCGTGGGAAAGGTACTCCGTCGCCCAGTCGTCTTCCGTCGCCGGGACGGTGGCGACGCCTTCGGGGGCGAAAGACGCTGCCTCCCCATCCGCGTGAAGGGTGACGCCCGCGTCGGCAAGCGCCTGAAGGACCGCCGAGAGCACCCGCGGTGCTGCGTCGCGATGAACGAGCAGGGTCTCCGCTGCGTTGCAGACCCCCACCCGCTGTGCCTTCGAGTTCACCGTGATGGCAACCGATCGGTCAACCGGAGCGGACACGTCCAGATAGACGTGACAGTTCCCCTCACCGGTTTCAATGGCAGGGACCGTCGATTCGGTCACGACGGCCTGGATAAGGTCGTGCCCTCCCCTGGGTATCAGCACATCGACGAGTCCCCTCGCTGTCATTAGCACCTTCGCCCCTTCGCGACCATAGGCGTCGATGCTCTGGATCGCGGCTCTGGGTAGGCCGCTTGCCTCAAGGGCGTCCCCAAGAACCTCGACGATGGCGACATTCGACGCCTGGGCGGAAGAACCACCGCGGAGGACGGCCGCGTTCCCTGATTTCAAGGCGAGGCCGGCGACATCGACGGTGACGTTCGGGCGAGCCTCATAGATCATTCCGATCACGCCCAACGGAACGGCCTTCTGAACCAATCGGAGCCCGTTGGGAAGGGTCCATCCCTTGAGAATCCTGCCAACGGGATCCGGAAGCGCCGCAAGGTCTTTGAGAGCGATCGAGGCCTTGACGATCCTCTCCTCCGTGAACGTGAGCCGATCGAGCAGCCCCGGAGCCATGTCGGCATCTCTCGCTCGCCCAACATCCACAAGGTTCGCCTTGAGGACAGTGTCCGATCGGGCGACCAGGGCGTCGGCCATGGAAATAAGGGCAGAATCCTTGAGGGAGCTGGGGGTGGGGGCTAGCACCCGCGACGCCTCCTTGGCGAGCCGGCATACCTCCAGTACGGCCCTGCTCGCGTCCGTCCCAATGTCCGTTTCGGTCATAGACCCAAGGTTACTCAGGCCGACGAACGACGACGAGGTCGTCGACATGAACCAGTTCCCTCGCGTACTCCTCGCCCAGCTCCTCCCGAAGCCGCTTAGTACTGAGGCCGAGCATCGCCGGAATCTGATGCGAAGCGAACCGGGCGAATCCACGCGCTATTAAGATCCCGTCCGGTCCGACCAGTTCGATGGGATTCCCCACCTCGAACTCACCCCTGACCGCGGTCACTCCCGCCGCGAGCAGCGAAGCCTTCCCGGCACACACGGCCTTGGCCGCGCCTGCGTCTAGGACCAGTTGCCCGTGGGTCTCCGCTACCGTAGCGAGCCACTGGAGTCGGCTCGTCGAGCGCTTCCCGGTCGGAGCGAACAGGGTGCCGACATCCTCACCCTGGATGGCTCGGGAGGCATTCTCCGCGCTCGTCAGGAGCACGGCCGTTCCCACCCCCGTCGCGATCGCCGCGGCCTCCAGTTTGGTCACCATCCCACCGGTCCCCAGGAGGTGTCCCCGGTGGGAGATGTCGATGTCCGCGGTGTCTTTCATGGCATCGACCCTCTTGATGCGGCGAGCCCCCGGAATGTCGGGGGCGGAGGTATAGAGAGCGTCCACATCCGTGAGAAGCAGGAGACCATCCGCATGAACCACGGTAGCTACGAGCGCGGCAAGCCTGTCATTGTCGCCGAAACGAATCTCGTCGGTCGCCACCGTGTCGTTCTCGTTGACAACGGGGACGACACCGAGTTCTAGGAGCCGGTCGAAGGCCCGCCGAACGTTCCCGTAATGGACGCGTCTTACGAGATCGTCGGATGTAAGGAGGACCTGCCCGACCTTCATCCCATGTCGAGCGAAGGCCTGAGTGTAGGCAGCTATTAGCAGACCCTGCCCGACCGAGGCCGTTGCCTGTGCCGTAGCCAGATCCTTGGGACGTTCCTTGAGCCCGAGGGGCACGAGGCCGGAGGCGATCGATCCCGACGTCACTAGGACGACCTTCTGCCCCCGGTTGCGCATGGTAGCGATGACATCGACAAGCGCGGTGAGGGCGTCCTCGTCGAGGTGCCCATCCATCCCCGTGAGCGAGGATGACCCAATTTTCACGACGACGCACCCGGCGCGCACGAAGCGCTGACGAACCTCGGTCATCCCGAGCCCCCTTCCTCCTCGTCGGTCCCCTTGAAGTCTTCCGGACCCGATGAGACCCAGTGTCCCGCGTCCCTCTCCGTTCTCAGTTCCTCACGCGCCGCGGCCTTCGCATCCATTCGCTCGTGATGGGAACGCCTGCGTTGTTCCCGACTGGCTCGACGGGTGTCTTCCCATTCCTCAAGTTGGAGATCCCCACCCCTTGCGCCCAGAAGCTCGGCTCCAGCAACCATGCTCGGCTGCCAATCGAAGACGACACCCCCCTTGCGATCTCCGATGATCACCATCGCCCCGGGGGCGGCCCCAGCGCGAAATAGCTCCTCCTCGACCCCAAGGCGAGCCAGCCTCTCAGCAAGGAAGCCGACCGCCTCGTCGTTTGCGAAGTCCGTCTGATGCACCCATCTCTCGGGCTTGCTCCCCCTCACCTCGAAAGCCGCCCCCTCTGGAGTATCGACCCTGGTCACCGCAAACCCGGAATCATCGACTGCGCGCGGTCTGAGGACGATCCGCGAGGTCTCCACGATGGCGGCCGCCCTGGCCTCTCGGACCATGGAGGCGAGCGCATATCCCAGTGCCGGAAGACCTTCGTGAGTCACCGCGCTTACCTCGTACACCTGGAGTCCCCTTGCCTCGATGTCCGCTCGCGTCATTGCCGCGATCCGACGACCGTCGGGGACATCAACCTTGTTCAAGACGACAACCCGAGGACGCTCGGACAGGGCCGGCCCTCCGGCTAAAGCGTCATCATATTGTTTGAGCTCGGTCTCGATCGCGTCGAGGTCCCTCACGGGGTCACGATCGGCCTCAAGGGCTGCCGTATCAATCACGTGGGCAATAACGCCGGATCGCTCGACATGACGGAGAAAATCGAGACCGAGTCCCTTTCCCTCCGAGGCTCCGGGTATGAGTCCGGGCACGTCAGCCATGGTGAAACGCGCCTGACCGGCCTTGACCACCCCGATGTTGGGCACAAGGGTTGTGAAGGGGTAGTCGGCGATCTTCGGTCGAACCGATGACATCGCCGCGATAAGGGATGACTTCCCGGCACTCGGAAAACCGACGAGGGCGACATCCGCGATGGACTTGAGTTCAAGGACGACGGTGACCTCCTCGCCGGGCTCTCCTAGCAACGCGAAGCCCGGGGCCTTGCGACGCCTAGAAGCGAGGGCGGCGTTACCGAGTCCTCCCCTCCCTCCCTTTGCGACGATGAACTCCGTCCCGGCGCCGACCAGATCAGCCAGGGTTGCGCCATCGTCCGACACAACGACCGTCCCGCTGGGAACGTTGAGGACGAGGTTGTCGGCCGAGGCCCCCTCCTTGGTGTCACCTCCACCTGGGGCGCCGTTCTCCGCGCGCCGATGTGGGGAATAGTGATAGTCGAGAAGCGTCGTCATCTGGGGATCGACGCGGAGGATCACCGATCCGCCGTGACCACCGTTGCCACCATCGGGGCCGCCGAGAGCCTTGTACTTGGTGCGACGCACGGAGGCGATGCCCCTGCCGCCGCTACCCGCCATGGCATGGAGGGTGATTCGGTCGACAAACGTCGCCATGAATCCTCCTCATCCATCCGGCGCGACCGTGGGATTCACCCCGTTATCGCCGAGGAAGCCGAGGCTGCACTCACTCGTTTCTAGGGGACGACGATATCGACAATGCGTCGACCGCGGCGGGTGCCAAACTTGACCGCCCCCGGCGTCAGGGCAAAGAGGGTGTCATCCTTGCCACGCCCGACACCGAGACCTGGGTGGAAGTGCGTTCCACGCTGGCGCACGATGATCTCGCCGGCGTGGACGACCTCTCCACCGAACCGCTTGACCCCTAGGTACTGGGGGCTCGAGTCCCGACCGTTGCGCGAGGCGCTCGCGCCTTTCTTGTGTGCCATGGCGACTCCTCGCTTACGTGATGCTCGTGACCTTCAGACGCGTGAGGTCCTGTCGGTGCCCCTGGCGCTTCCGGTATCCGGTTTTGTTCTTGTACTTGAGGATGATGATCTTCGGGCCGCGCTCGTCGCGTACAACCTTGCAGGCCACCTTGACACCCGAAAGGGTTTTCGCGTCCGAGGTGACCTTCTCACCATCGACGACCAAGAGCGCGGGCAGGTGGATCGTGGATCCGGCATCCGCCTTCAGCCGATCAACGACAACGACATCGCCAACGGAAACCTTCTCCTGACGGCCTCCGGCCTTGACGATCGCGTACACCATGATGCTGTCCTTGACTCTCGGTTGATCCCCGCCGCCTTCCGCACTATCCGGATGGGGCTGAATGACGGGTGCGGGCGCGAAGGCGCCAGCGGACAACGATACCCGGTGGCGCACCTGTGGGTCAAACGACCCACGACCGTTCGATCGAATGATTGGCCGTGCGCAATTTGACGTTCGGCCCGATGAGGACATCATTGCTGATGGTGATGAGGGCGGGCAGACGAAACCCTCTGGCACGACCGAGCCGAAGATCGCCTGGAGTACGAGCTGGACCGTCTTTGGGCCTCGCTCGTACTCCTCGGCGAAGCGGGCGGTGCCTCGGTGAGGCTTACCCGATGGGGCAGTACTCCATCGACATGGAGTATTTGTTGTCCAGGGTGGGGGACGCATACCAGGACTGGCCGTGACCCTCGATCACATAGACCGTCGCGCGGCCTCCGTAGTCCCAAGCCATGTCGCCCTCTGTCCAGCGAGGCTCTTTCGAGACGATGGTCCAGCCAGCGGCCGTTGCCGCGTCTTCGAACCACTCCTCGCCGAGCGTGAGGTCGTCCTCGGTGAGGTCGGGCTTCCCCCCCGTTGCGCCGTCCGCGAGCGGAAGCCCGAGGGCATACCCGCCCGGGCCCGGGCAGGTAATGGCGCTTTCCCCTTCGGTCCCGCGAAGGCTCAGAGACTCCCCATCGCTGAACTCAAACGGATCGCCGTTTGCGGGGATGGGTAGTTCTGGTGCCAGCAGAGCCTTAAGAGACGCGGAATACTCCCCATAAGACTCGATGTCGGTCGGGCTCTCTACGGACTCCCACTGCCGGACGAGATCCGAACTGCCTATAGGTGGAGTGTCATCGTCGCTGGGAACCCCGTTGGTTTGCGACGCGGAGCCATTAGGGGTGGAGTCCCCGCCGCAACCCGCGAGGGCGAGTGCCACCCCGCCAATCAGTGCCGTGATCCATGGTCGTCGAATCGCCACGATTTCCTCCTCTCGTTTCCTGACCCCTGGTATTGGGTGTCAAGCGTCCTCATTTGAGGCTACTTGGATCCCCTATAGCCATCCAGGACGTAGGCCCCGGGTCTGTGGGGTGGCTCACGCCCTGGCCCGCCGACGTGGCGAACCTCACTCCGCTACGGCGCGTGATCGTTCGTTGGTTTGAGACGGCGATGCTACTCGTCGAGGAACACGGAGGGTCGAGGACGAGGGCCCGGGCGAGTTCGACCCACTTCCGCTACTTCCCGGGCTCGGCCGCCCTACCCTCACTTTGCTCGGCCGCCTTACCCTCGGTCGACTCGGGTACCGTCAAAGCTTCCTCCGGCTCGGAGATCCCTTGGTGGTGAGCCTTCTCGGCCGCGGCTGCGATGCTCGCGAGGGTCATCTTGACGGATTCCCTGGCCTCGGATCGATCGTCGAGCGCATGGGTCTCGGGTCGCTCGTCGCTCTTCTTCTGGCCTCGACGGCCGCCCTTCTCGCTGGACGGCTCGCCCGTGTCAACCACCGGTTCGCCGTGCACCAGAAAGCCCCTTCCTTTGCAGTGCTCACAAACCTCCGAGAACGCCTCGACCAAGCCTTGGCCCACACGTTTGCGCGTCATCTGCACGAGCCCGAGCGAAGTCACCTCGGCCACCTGATGCTTCGTACGATCACGTCCCAAGCACTCGATGAGGCGCCGGAGTACGCGGTCACGGTTCGCCTCGAGCAGCATGTCAACGAAGTCGACGACGATGATCCCGCCGATATCCCTGAGTCGGAGCTGCCGAACGATCTCCTCAGCCGCCTCCAGGTTGTTGAGGGTCATCGTCTCCTCGAGCGTCCCCCCCTTGCCGACGAACTTGCCGGTGTTGACGTCAATGACGGTCATCGCCTCGGTGCGATCGATAACAAGGGATCCCCCCGATGGGAGCCATACCTTGCGTGCCATTCCCTTGGCGAGCTGTTCATCGATGCGAGCCTCCGCGAATACGTCCTTGTCCCCGAGGAATCGGTGGAGACGCTCCTGGAGGTCTGGGGCGACCTGGCCGACGTATGCGCTTAGTGAATTCCACGTGTCCTCGCCCTGGATGGTCAGGGAGTCGAAGTCCCCGTTGAAGATGTCTCGGACGACGCGGATGGCCATGTCCGGCTCCCCCCGAAGGAGTTGCGGGGCCTTTCCGCTAGTGGCCGACTCTTCTATCCCCTGCCACTGACGCATGAGACGCTCGACATCTGCGCGCAATTCCTCCTCGCTCGCTCCTTCGGCGGCGGTTCTAACGATGACCCCCGAATCGGACGGGAGTACCTCACGGAGGAGCTTCTTCAGGCGATTGCGTTCGGTATCGGGAAGCCGCCGGGAGATGCCCGTCACCCCGCCTCCCGGGAGGAGGACGAGGTATCTGCCCGCGAGCGAAATCTGAGACGTGACCCTGGCCCCCTTGTGGCCTATTGGGTCCTTCGTCACCTGCACCATGATCGAATCGCCCGGCTTGAGGGCGAGTTCGATGCGACGGGGCTTTCCTTCAAGGCTCGCCGCGTCCCAGTTGACCTCACCGGCGTAGAGGACGGCGTTTCGCCCGGGTCCGATGTCGACGAAAGCAGCCTCCATTCCCGGAAGGACATTTTGAACCCGCGCCTGATAGACGTTCCCCGCGATCGACTGTTCGGCTTGGTGGGAGACATAGTGCTCGACGAGGATGTCGTCCTCAAGCACGGCAATCTGGACACGACCGTCCTTCTCCCGAACGACCATCGATCGCTTCACGCTCTCGCGACGGGCAAGGAACTCGGCCTCGGACAGGATCGGCCGACGGGTGTCACGACCCTCGCGTCGATGCTGGCGCTTGGCCTGAAGGCGGGTAGAACCGGCAAGGGAGTCTTCGCGCCCGGCCGACGACCTTCCATGGCCACTCCCGCGCCGTCGACGCCGGGGCGCCCCACTCGACGGGCCGTTGTCGGAACCGCCCTCCCCCTCGTGTGAGCCCTCATCGCGAGTTCCGCCTTCCGAAAAGGTGGACGTCCGCCCACCGCGACCCCGGCTGCCTCGGCGGCGACGGCGCGTCGCCGTGCCCTCGCCTGTTTCAGGCGTCTCGCCCTCTGCTGCCTTAGCCTCCGAGTTCCCCTTGGCGGCGTCCGATGACGCCTTAGGCTTTGGGGCCCGCGTCGTCGTCTTGGTGACTTCGGTGGCCGACCCGGCCTTCGCGGCTGTAGCTTTCTTCGCGGCCGGGGCTTTCTTCGCTGCTGGAGCTTTCTTCGCTGCTGGAGCTTTCTTCGCTGCCTGGCCCTTGCTGGTTGCTGTGCTCTTTTCCGGTTTTGCTACGGGCTCCCCTGCGGAGGCCGAGGCGCGACGAGGCCGTGGCGCGGTAGCCGGTTCGGGTGCCTTGAAAATGACGGCGCTCTTGGCGCCTTCGCGTATGACGTTGTCCTCGCTCACGGCGGGTACCTCGCGTCAGGGTGGGCCACACCCCCACCCGACAATTGTCGGACGCGGCTGACAATTCAGCCGCGGAAGCTTCGCGGTCGCGGCGGACAGCGGCGCCTGAGGCGGTGGTTATGCGCCCCCGGAAATCACCTTCGCAGGTTTCCCCACGGGGATCCGGCCGGGACAGCCAACCACGAGTCGCTGCGTCTGTCGCACGGTGGGCACACGGTGTGGCCGTGTGCGGACCTTGACCCATTGTGGCACATCCTGTGGCGAACTGCGGGATCCCCTCATTAGGGTTGCCTCAGAGGGGCCGTTTCTGGTCCTAGGCCTTTTCGATCACCGATGTCCGAGGGAGAGACCGCCATGGATGCTCTGGAGCTAGCTCGGTGGCAATTCGGGATCACGACGGTGTACCACTTCTTCCTCGTCCCCCTGACGATCGGGCTTTCCGTCCTCGTGGCAATCATGCAGACGGCCTGGGTTCGCACGGGCAATCCCAAGTGGCTTCGGATGACCCGGTTCTTCGGCAAGCTTCTGATGATCAACTTCGCCCTTGGAGTCGCGACCGGGATCGTTCAGGAGTTTCAGTTCGGGATGAACTGGTCCGAGTACTCGCGATACGTCGGTGATGTCTTTGGCGCCCCCCTCGCCATGGAGGCGCTGGCGGCATTCTTCCTTGAGTCAACCTTCCTCGGGCTGTGGATATTCGGGTGGGACCGCCTTCCGAAGAGGATCCATCTTGCGTGCGTCTGGCTCTTCTCCATCGGAACGGTCGTAAGCGCGTACTTCATCATCGCCGCCAACTCCTGGATGCAGCACCCCGTCGGCGCCGTCTACAACCCGGAAACCGGACGCGCCGAGATGACGGACATCGGAGCCGTCCTGACCAACCCCACCACCCTCGTCGCCTTCCCCCATGTCATCGCCGCGGCGTTCCTCGTGGCGGGCACGGTCGTGGCGGGCATCGCGGGGGCCTGGCTCGTCAAAACCCAGAGGGAGGCCTCCGTGAAGCGTACTCCCGCCGCCGTCGACGCCGACCGTTCCCTCTACCGCACGGCTCTTCGCTTCGGTGCGGTGACGATGCTCGTCTCAGGCCTTGCGGTCATCGGGACGGGTGATGCGCAGGGCCAGGCCCTCGTCGAGGATCAGCCGATGAAGATGGCCGCGACGGAGGGCATCTGCGATGCAGGCTCGGGTGTCGGGTTCACCATCATCGCCCTCCCCACGTTCTCGGATGACTGCGATGCCATGACTCACGTCATCGAGGTACCCAAGCTGGCGTCATTCCTCTTCACCCACGACGTCGAGGGCGAGATACGTGGCGTCAACGACCTCCAAGCCGAGTACGAGGATCTGTACGGCCCTGGCGATTACTCGCCCAACGTCCCCGTCGTGTTCTGGAGTTTCCGACTGATGATCGGCCTCGGGGCCGGAAGCGCCGCCCTCGCCCTCGCTGCCCTATGGCTCACCCGAAAGGAGCGCAACCCCAGTCAGAGTTGGTTTGGGCGGCTAGCGCTCTGGGTCATACCCACGCCGTTTATCGCGGCCTCGTTCGGGTGGATCTTCACAGAGATGGGCCGCCAGCCATGGGTCGTGTATCCCGACCTCACCGGAACCGACAGGGTCGGCCTCCAAACCATGTTCGGTGTCTCCGACGGGGTCACCGCGGGCGAGGTCCTGACGTCGATGATCGCCTTCACTATTGTGTACCTCGTTCTCGGCGTCTTCTGGTACCGACTCATGCACCGCTACGCGGCCGAGGGCGCCCCCGAGGTCGGGTCCGAACCCACGGGTGACCCATCCGACCGACCCCTATCCTTCGCGTACTAGGAGCAGACCATGGAACTCGCCGTCGTCTGGTTCATTCTCATCGCTGTCCTGTGGACGGGTTACTTCGTGCTTGAGGGATTCGACTTCGGAGTGGGAATGCTTCTCCGGATCGCCGCGAAGAACGACTCCGAGCGCAGGGTGGCCATCAACACCATCGGGCCCGTGTGGGACGGGAACGAGGTCTGGCTGCTCACCGCGGGTGGCGCGACCTTCGCCGCCTTCCCCGAGTGGTACGCCACCCTCTTCAGTGGCTTCTACCTGTCCCTACTCCTCATCCTGCTCGCCCTGATCGTCAGGGCCGTCTCCATCGAGTATCGGAGCAAGATCAACGAGCCGGCGTGGCGACGCCGATGGGATTGGGCGATCATCGTCACGGCCTGGGTTCCCTCGATCCTGTGGGGGGTGGCCTTCGCGAACATCGTCAGAGGCGTTCCGATCGATGCCACCGGCACCTACACGGGGGGCTTCTTCACGCTCCTCAACCCGTTCGCTCTCCTCGGGGGACTCGTCACGCTCAGCTTGTTCCTCACCCATGGAGCGATCTTCCTATCCCTCAAGACCAATGGCGCCCTCCGTGAGCGAGCCAGCCTCCTCGCAAAGGTGTTCTCCTCCATCTCGGTCATGGTCGCGAGTGCCTGGGCGGTGTGGGCTGAGATCGCCTACTCCGTGACGTGGACATGGACGGTGGTGATCGCCGCCGCCATCGGGCTCCTTATAACGCGCCTCTTGACCGAGGTCGGGCGGTTCGGTTGGGCATTCCTCACCAATACGCTCGTCATCTCAGCGATCGTCGTCCTCATCTTCGGATCGCTCTACCCCGATGTCATGCCATCGACCACGGATCCCGCCTACTCCCTCACTATCCACAACGCCTCATCGACCGACTACACCCTCAGGGTCATGACGTGGGTGGCGGCCTTCCTCACCCCGGTCGTGGTGGCCTACCAGGCATGGACGTACTGGGTTTTCCGTCGGCGCCTCCGGGTCGAGGACCTTCCCGCACACCACGAGCCAACCTTCCGTAGGGGCTAGCGTGAGATCCTTCGATCCGCGACTGGTCACGCGGATCGGTCCGGCCCGGCCGCTCCTCGTCCTTCTGGCCGGACTCCACGCCGCCGGTGCCGTCCTCGTCCTCATCCAGGCACTTCTTCTCGCTCGGCTCCTCTCCCCAGCCCTCTCCCCCGGCCCCTTGGATGGCGACGGGTTGGGCGCCCTCGGGGCGATCGTGCCCGAGGCGACGAGGGCGCCACGCCTTGGACTGTCCATCCTCGCGGCGACGATAGCGGTGAGGGCGTGCCTCGCCTGGGCCTCCGAGCGGATCGCTCACCGGACCGGGGCCCGCGTGGTGTCGACGCTCCGGTCAGAAGTCGTGGCGCATGTGGGCTCGCTTGGGCCCAGGTGGTTGGCCTCAGGGAAGGCCCCGGCCGTCACCGTGCTCGTCACCCAAGGCCTCGAGGGTCTCCTCCCCTATTTCACCCGCTACCTGCCCTCCCTCCTCACCGCGGCGATGGTGACCCCCCTTGCCGTCATCGTCATCACCGGGCTCGACCTGACATCGGCCCTCATCGTCCTCGCCACCCTTCCCCTCGTTCCCCTTTTCATGTGGCTCGTCGGGCGCCTCACCCAGACCCACTCCGAACGCCACCTCGCGAGCATGGTGAAGCTCGGTTCCCAGACTCTCGACCTGATTGCCGGGCTTCCAACCCTCCGGGCGCTCGGGCGATCACGCGGGCCGGCCTCGAGGATCCGTGAGCTCGGGGAGGCTCACCGTCGCGCGACCATGGGTTCCCTCCGCGTCGCCTTCCTCTCGGGGATGGTCCTCGAACTCCTCACTACCCTTTCGGTCGCCCTCGTCGCGGTTTCCATGGGTTTCCGGCTGGCCGGGGGAAGCGTGACCATCGAGACCGCTCTCGCCGTGTTGGTCTTGGCGCCGGAGGCCTACCTCCCCCTCAGGAACATCGGTCTTCACTTCCACGCCTCATCCAACGGTCTCGCGGCCGCGGAGTCAGCATTCTCCGTCCTTGACCTACCGACGCCGACTCGACGGGGCTCGGGGCCCGCCCCCGCACTTGCTGGCTCCACGCTCCGCATGGACGACCTATCCATCGCAACGCCGGATGGCTTGCTCCTAGCCCCATCTCGGCTTGACCTCGCCGCCCGACCGGGCGAGGTGGTCGCCCTGGTCGGCCCAAACGGCGAGGGAAAGTCGACGGCCCTCCTCGCCCTCGCAGGCCTCGTGTATCCCACCTTGGGTCAGATATCAGCGATATCCCCCGATGGGGGGGTACTTCTTTTAGCGGATGCCGCGGGTGGCGGCGTCGAGCCAAGTCTCTGGACCTCCCAATGCGCGTGGGTGCCCCAACGACCGGACCCAGGGCCGGAAGGCCTAACCCTTAGCCTCGGCCAGAGGGAACGGAGGGCTGTCACCGCGGCCTGTGACTCCGGGCGTTCGATCATGCTCCTCGACGAACCGACCGCCCACCTCGATCGCGCCACGAGGCTGGACACGGTCGCCGAGATCCGAAAGGTGGCGGACCGGGGTGCCATCGTCGTCGTCGCCACCCACGACGAGGCGGTCGTCGCTATGGCCGATACGGTTATCGAAGTGGCTGCCGCGGACGCTTCGGTGGCTAGGAACGAAGGTCGGTCATGACCGGCAGGCGGGGAGCGAGGGGCGGCGGAGCCTATTTGTGGCATGACTTGGATATCCGGTGGGCCAGGGTCGCGGGGGCCATCCTCGCCGGTAGCGGTGCCCTCGGTTCCGCCGTTGGGCTCGCGGCCGTCTCCGCGTGGCTCATCGCCCGGGCGGCGGAGATGCCCTCGCCCGCCGACCTTGCCATCGCGGCCGTCCTCGTTCGGACCCTCGGTATAGGGAGGGGGGCTCTCCGTTATGTCGAGCGCCTGCGTTCCCATGACACCGCGCTGCGGGGAGTCGCCTCCCTTCGTGCCCAAACCTATGAGCGGCTGGAGGCCGGAGGGGCTGCACGGGTAATGACGCTCCCGCGGGGGGAGGTCATCGCCAGGGTCGGCGCCGATCTCGACGCGATTGGGGACGCCGTCGTACGGGTGCTCATCCCGGCAGGGGTGGCGCTCATCGTCTCTCTCGCCTCGGTGGGGATCGTCGCCAGCCAGCATCGGGGTGCCGCGGCCATACTTGCCGGTTGCCTGGGCCTAGCCGCGGCCCTTCCGGTCATCCTCACGACTCGAGCCACCCGCATCTCCCAGGAGGAAGGCGCGGAGGCCGAGGCCGAGGTCGCCGTCGCCGCCCTGTCCGCCCTAGAAGGCGCGACGGAACACCGGGTGTGGGGGACGGACGGCCAGGCCGCAGCCCTCCTCGAGGAGGCGAATACCCGCTCCGAGCGTGCACGGGACTCCGCCGCGCGACCGGCGGCCCTCGCGGCCGCCCTCCAGGTTCTAGCAGCCGGGACAGCCGTTATCCTGGCCGTCGCCATCGGACTCGCCGCCGTTGCGTCGGGGAGCCTCACGGGCCCAGCAGCCGCGGTCGTCGCCCTCACCCCCCTCGCCGCCTTCGAGGCCGTCGGGGCCCTTGCTGCGGCGTCTGCTCAGGCATTCCGGTCCCGCATCGCGGCCACCAGGGTACGCGAACTAATCGATTCAACGGGTAAGGTCCTTGCGGCTCACCACGCCCACGGCCTCCCGACCGCCTTCTCCCTCGAGATCGACATGGTACGAGCCGCCTGGCCCGGCGCGACCCCCACCGTCCCCGTCACGGCCCGACTTGGCCCCGGAAAGGTCCTCGGAATCATCGGACCATCCGGTGTCGGAAAGACGACCCTCCTCCTCACGATCGCCGGTGCCCTCCCCCCCTTCTCTGGGGAGGTGAGGCTTTCCGGCCAAAGGGTCATGCCGGAGGACACCGGGTCAAGGATCTCCCTGACCACCGAGGACGCCCACGTCTTCGGCACCACCATCCTTGAAAACCTGAGGGTCGCCCGTGGCGACGTCGACGCCGAGGAGGCCACCCGTGCGCTATCCGTCGTCGGGCTCGGGCCGTGGCTCGCCCGGCAGGCAGACGGCCTCGACTCCCTTCTCGGCAGCGGGGGACTCACCGTTTCGGGTGGGGAACGTCGGAGGCTGCTCCTGGCTCGGGCGCTGCTCCACCCCTCGCCAATCCACCTCATCGACGAACCGGCCGAGCACCTTGACGAGGCTGGGATCGACGTCGTCCGTGCCATCGTCGAAGAGGCGAGAACCCTTGGCAAGGCTGTCATCATCGTCACTCACGATCATGACATCCTTAACGTGGTAGACACGGTGGTGGATCTCGGATCGGGAGGATAGGTGCCGGACTCGCTCAGCGGTGCGATCATCGCCCTCAATGCCGACCTCGACCTGTCGGCCGTACTCAACCGATTCCTCGACGTCTCACTCGCGCACACGGGTGCCAAGCACGCCGCCATCAATGTTCTGGGCCCGGATGGGCGATCGGTTGACTTCTACTTCAAGGGCGTGGACCGATCCGTGTGGGATCTGCTCGGCCGCGGCCCCGGCGCGGTCGGTGTCCTGGGAAGGATCCCCGCTTACGGCACCCTCGTCGTCGACGAGGTGACGGAGCACCCGGCGTATCAGGGATTTCCAGAAGGACACCCGATCATTGGTTCGTTCCTCGGTACGGCCCTCCGGGTGCGCGATCGCGTCTTCGGCTACCTCTACCTCGCGAGCAAGGATGGCGGATTCACCGCCCAGGACGAGACGATCGTCCGGGCGCTCGCCGCGGCGGCTTCCGTCGCCATCGACAACTCCACGCTGTACCAGGACGCCCTCGAGAGGGAGCGATGGCTAACGGCCTCACAGGAGATCACGACAAGGCTGCTGGCGGACCCCGGGGACGAAGGGGCCCTCGCCCGGCTCGTCGAGGCGACGAAGGAGCTTGCTCAAGCCGCGGTCGCGACCCTCGTTTTACCTGGGATGGATGAGCAGTGGGTCCTGGAGTTCACCGTCGGGGCCAAGGCTGACGAGCTCCTCGGACTCGTCTTGCCCGAGGGAGGCCACGCCCTCAAAACCATCCGCTCAGGGGTGGGAAGCTATGCGATCGAGCCGGCCGGAGAGGTCATCCTCGAACCCGTTCGGTCCTTCGGCCCTGCCCTCTACGCCCCGCTTCGCGCCGAAGGACGAACCGTCGGGCTTCTCATGCTCTTTCGAGAAAGGGGTCAACCCGGTTTCGGTGCCACCGATCTCGACACGGCTCAGCGGTTCGCCGATCAGGCAGCTCTCGCCCTCTCCGTCGCCGAGCTCCGCCACGTCAAGGACGTCTCCGCCCTTCTCGAGGATCGCCAGCGGATCGCGGATAACCTTCACGACCTCGTATCCCAGGAACTCTTTGCCGCCGCCATTCAACTCGAATCGCTCGACGAGCAGGTCCCCCCCGAGTTCCGAACGACCCTCGAGAACATCCGGCACAACGTCACACGGGCGCAGAGAGAGGTCAGAGGGGTCGTCTCCACCCTCGACGACGAGCGATCGTCGGAGCCACTCTCCGAAAGGGTTCGTAGGGAGATCGTGCTCTCCCAGAATGCCCTGGGCTTCGCCCCTGGGGTGCGGGTCGATTGGGACGCACTCCCCCCCGAACTCGGTGCGGATTCCTCCCTGGTGGATGACCTGGTCGCAGTCGTCAGGGAGAGCCTTTCGAACGTCGCCCAACACGCCAGGGCATCCAAGGCTGAGGTGACCATCTCGGTCGAGGGTGACCGTCTCGCCATCTCCGTTACCGACGATGGAGTAGGGCCACCCGAGGAGTACTCCCGGCACTCCGGCACCTCCAACCTCGCCAACCGCGCTCTCCGGCGGGCGGGATCGTTCTCGCTACAACCGGCAAAGCCCGGGACGCCGAAACCGGGAAGCATCATGCTTTGGACGGTCAGGTGTGGTCCGCCCAGCGACGCCAACGGTGCGGTGGTCAATCCTCCAGCAGAGACCTAGCCCCTGAAGGATCCGGCGCGACGGGCGGTCGCCCAAGCGACCACCTGCGTCCGCCTCTGGAGCCCCATCTTTGCCAGGACAGCCGTGACGTGATTCTTGACGGTCTTTTCGGCGATTCCGAGTTCGTCTGCAATCTCGCGGTTCGACTTGGATTGACCGACGAGTTCGAGGACCCGCTGCTCCATGGGCGTCAGCCGTGAGAGCACACTGTCCTCCTCGACCTTGATTCGAGTCGAGGACATCCGACCGGCCGCGGCATCCCTGACCGCCTGAAGGACCTCGGCCGATCGCGTTGTCTTCGCGATGAAGCCATGGGCACCCGCCGCCCGCGCCGCCGCCCGAGCGTCGTCATCATCGTAGGAGGTCAGCACGACGATGCGAGTGTCGGGCAGGTTCTTCACGACGTGGGCAATCACGTCAAGGCCCGTGCCATCGGGGAGGCGCAGGTCGGTGAGGATGACGTTCGGCTTGACGGCGTCGGCGCGTCGGATCGCCTGTTGGACGCTTCCGGCTTCTGCCACAACCGTCACTCCCTCCGCGCGGTCGAGGATGTCGCAGATGCCGCGCCTCACGACCTCGTGATCATCGAGGACAAGGACGGTGATGTCGGCCATAGAACGATGCTAGCCCTCGCCGGTTGTTCCGGGGGGAAAGTCATCGACGCCAAGGGGGTCATCCCAGGAATCCCAAATGACCCACCCGAGGCCGCGAACCTCGGCCACCTCGATCTCCGCCAGGATCCACTTTGGGGGATACCAGGACGCCTGAAGGTAGGGGCGCACGACCGTCCACTCGGCGACCCTGGGCATCGCGGCATCCAATTCGCCCTCCGTGACCTCCACCGGGTGGTTCTGAGGGTCGGATAGCCCAAACCAGCCCGTGGCCCACAGTTCCGGATAGCCCATGGGGGAATACGCATCAAGGGGAGCGGAGAACTCCTCAAGGAGTTGCCCGATGCCTGAATCCGTCGTCTTCACGGCGGGCTCGCCGAAGGAGTCGGCCGAGAGGGCACACCCCATCGGATGCAGAACATCCCTGGACTCCTCCAAGAACCCCCTGATATTGGCGACCCTTTCCTCCGAGGTCGAGGGAGTCTTGCTGGAGGCCAAGTCCGCCGGGTAGCGGATGTAATCGAACTGGATCTCATCGAAGCCCATTTCGCACGCCTCTTCCGCGAGGGCGAGATTGTACGCCCGCGCCTGTGGTTCGGCCGGGTCCACGTTCAGTTTGCCGATTCCCTGCTGGGGGAAGGCCTTGACGTAGGCGGGATCCTTGAACGCCGGGATGCGGACGATCGTATATAGGCCCCTCTCCTTCGCCTGGGCCAATCTCTCCTCGACATCGTAGGTGGTCTCTTCGATGAGGTTGTTGTCGATCGCGAGTTGGACCTTGGTGGCGTAGTCGACCTGCCCGTCGTCGCCCTTCGCGTCGAGGACGAAGGCATTGACCGTTGTCACGTCCGCCAGGTCGAGGAGCCTCAGGTACTCGGCGTCGTCCAGTGCCCAGGTCGTCGACACGCGAATAGCCTTGACGATGCGCGGGCTCATGGCAATGTCGGCCTCCGTGACCGAGCCGTCGAAGATGTATTCGGCGGTGTCGTATCCCGGCCGCGTAACCGTGACCGTCCCAAGGGGAGCGCTGTCGAACGAGAAGGTCCCCGTCTCGTCCGTGGTGCGGGATTCGGTACCGGCCGTCACAATCGCCCAATCCAGAGGGTGGCTGCCGATCAGCACTACCCCGGACAGCGGGTAGGCGCGTTCGGAACGCTCGAGCCGGAGTTCGGCTGGGGGCACCTTGCTGACGTGGTCAGTGTCGGCGACGCTCATCAGTATCGGCCCGAGGAAGTAGGCGCCACCCGCCCCGAGGGCAAGAGAGACGATGCCTCCCAGCGCGAGACGCATGAGTCGACCCCTATTCATGCGAACAGTCTGACGGATCGAGGGTGGGTGTCAAAACGCCGCCACAATCGGTCAGCCCGCGCCGACCGTCCCTGGAGGCAGCGCGCTGGCCGAGTAGTCGCCACTGACGTTCCAGATAATCCAGCCCAGGCCCCGCTCATCAGCCGCGTCGATCTCCGACCGAATCTGCGTGCTGGTGTAACCCCACCCCTGCAGCCATGGACGCACGGTCGTCCACTCGGCGACCCTGGGCATCGCGCTGTCCAGTTGCGCGGCCACGACCTCCTTGGGGTGGGCATTCGGGTTGGAGAACCCAAACCATGCGGTGGCCCACAGGCTTGGGTAGGTCATGGGCGAGTAGGCGTCGAGGGGTCTAGTAAAGTCTTCAAGACGCTGCCCGATTTTGTCGCGGTCGTCGTCGTATACCGTGACGCCTCCAAAGGTATTTGCCGATACGGCGCACCCGAGCGGGTGCAGCTGATCGGAAGCCTCCTCAAGGAACCCGCTGACGTTCGCGACGCGCGTCTCCTCGTCTGGGATGAGGCCAAGCTTCCAAGCCTGCGACGCCGCCTGGCTGTCGGGATAGCGGATGTAGTCGAACTGGATCTCGTCGAACCCCAGTCCGCACGCCTCGACCGCAAGGTCGAGCGCATACTCCCAGGCGTCACGATTTCCCGGATTGAGGTACTGGCCAACCAGGCGGTGCTCCGGAAAAGCCTTCACATAGGTTTCGCTGATGAAGACCGGGATCCGAGAAACGGCATAAAGCCCGGCGTCATGGGTCTGTTGAAGCCGCTCCGTCACGTCGTACCGCACGTCCACGGCTCCGGCGGTGATCGCCGCGGGGACCTGGGTGTCGTAGAAGACGTACCCCCCGTCGTAGTCACCCTTCGTGTCGAACACCAGGGCGTTGACGGTCGTCACCGCCGCGAGGTCGAGGTACTTCTGGAAGGTCGCGTCGTCGTCGGGATTGGTCCACGGCGAGACGTAGAGCGCCCTAACGACCACGGGCTCCATGAGGAGGTCCACCTCCTCGACCGAACCGTCAAACGCGTACTCCAGGGAGTTGTAGCCCGGCCGGGTGACCGTTATCTCGCCAAGGGGAGCGCTGGTGAACGAGAAGGCCCCCGTCTCGTCGGTGGCGAGGGATTCCGTACCGACCGTCACGATCGCGTAGTCCAGGGGGTGACTACCCACGAGCACCACCCCGGAGAGGGGGTAGGCACGCTCCGAGCGCTCGAGCCGGAGTTCGGCCGGGGGCACCTTGCGCACGTGATCGGCGTCGCCCGTCCCCAGGAGCGTCGGCCCAAAGAAATAGGCGCCACCGGCTCCGATGGCGAGGGAGACGATGCCTCCCAGCGCCACCACTAACCGTCCGCCTTTAGCCATGCGAACAGTCTGACGGATACAAGGGGTCTGTCAATCGCGGCAAGGGCGGGTCGGCGGTCAGGATGAACCCCCGAGGATCGCCTCATGAGCGGCGGCGGCCGCCTCCTGTTCGGCGTACTTCTTCGCCGTGCCCGTGCCCGATCCACGCGGTAGATCATCGATGAATACCGTCGCCGTGAACGAGCGGGAATGGTCGGGGCCTTCGCTGGAGATCTCGTAGCGGGGGATTCCCAGGCCCTGTTCCGCGCACGCCTCCTGAAGCGAGGTCTTCCAATCGAGTCCAGCTCCAGCAACAGCCGCGCGTCGAAGGGCTGGCCCAAGGAGCCGGAGGACGAACTCGCGGGAGGCCTCTATTCCATGGCCGAGGTAGACGGCTCCGATGATCGCCTCGAGGGCATCGCACAGGATCGAATCCTTGTCGGCTCCTCCCGTCGCCATTTCCCCTTTGCCGAGGAGCACGCATGGGCCGAGACCGACCTCCTTCGCAACGTCGGCAAGCGCCCGTTGGGAGACGCATGCGGCCCTCATCTTTGCGAGGTCACCCTCTGGAAGATCTGGGTGGTCTCGAAACAGCCGATCGGTGACGACGACCCCGAGCACCGAGTCCCCCAGGAACTCCAGGCGCTCATTCGTGGGAAGACCGCCCGCCTCATAGGCGAACGAGCGGTGTGTGAGGGCGAGAATGAGCAACTCGGGGTCGATCTCGACCCCGAGCCTTTCAGCAAGGGCCGTCGCCGCAAGCTCACCCGGGCTCGTCATCGCGCCTCGTTCGGGCGGTTGTTAACGCTCGTGCTCGGTGCGCACGGCCTCGGAATAGGTGCGACCGTTGTACACGCCGCACGCAGGGCATGCGACATGGGGCAACTTATCCGCCTTGCACGCCGGGCACTGGGTGAGTTTCGCGGCGGTGGTCTTCCACTGCGAACGTCGCGCGCGGGTGTTGCTACGCGACATCTTGCGCTTGGGGACTGCCACGGCTAGTTCTCCTTCTTGTCGGTCAAGCCTTCGAGGGCGGCCCACCTGGGGTCGACCACGTCGTGATGATGCTCCAGATCGTTCGCCAACCGTACACCGCACTTGTCGCACAGTCCCGGACAACCCGGATCACACAGCGGGATGAACGGCAGTGACGTCACCACCGCATCTCGAATCACCTCTTCGAGGTCGAGATTCTCGCCATCGAAGTAATGCACGTCCACATCGTCGCCGGAACCGCCCGACCTCGCATCGGGACATACAAACAGTCCCTGAACCGGAGCGACGATGTCCACCGTCACCTCGTCCAGGCACCGCGCGCACTCCCCCACGGCCTGAGCCGCGGCAGTTCCAGAAACCCAGATGCCTTCGGATACCGACTCTAGGCTGAGATCCAGCCCAAGATCGGAACCCTCCCGCACGCCAATGACCCCGGTGCCAAGGACCGCGGGGGCCGGAACGATGCGGACGTGAGGTTTCTGCGTACCCGGCTTCCGTGCGATATCTCGCACGGAGACCACGAGCGACTGATCCTTGGGGCTATGCGTTTTCGGCATCGCCTCTCCCACAATCTCCGGTCCTCATGGACCTTGACCCGTGCCACCATCGGCCGGACCAGCGCACGAGTCTACGCGATGGCGGGGGCCGCCTCAAGCCGCGTCGGCTTCCCCGCTTGATTACGCCGTCAAACTCCCGACTCCCTCACGATGGCTTCGATCACCACGGCCTCAACGCCCGGGGGCACGAGGGAGGCGATAGACCCTCCATGGCGAGCCACGTCCCTGACCAGGCTCGACGCGATGTGCTGGAGGCTGGGGTCCCCAGATACGAATACCGTCTCGATCCCGGTCAAGGCGCGGTTCATCAGGGCCATCGGACGCTCGATGTCATAATCGGCTCCTCCGCGGAGCCCCTTGACGATCGCCGTGGCGCCAACCTCCTGGCAAAACGACACGAGGAGCTCATCGATCGAGGCGACCTCGACCCCGGCGATGTCTGCCGTCACGGCGGTGGCTAGTCGGAGACGCGTCTCTATGTCCAGCAAGGGTTCCTTCGACGAGTTGTGGGCGATAGCGAGGATGACGCGGTCGAAGAGGCTCCCCGCCCGGGTCGCGATGTCCAGGTGCCCGAGGGTAATTGGATCGAAGGTTCCCGGAAAGACCGCTGTCGTCATGGCTCGACGCTACCCTCCACAGGGCCGCCACCGCCATCGGCCATCGCCTGTTTGGAGGCGGCGACGTAGTGAACGGAGGTCTCGCCATACCTGCGCACATCCTGAGGCATGATGCCGGGCGGCCACTCGGGAGGCTCCCCGCGGGAGGGCCACTCGAGTACCACGCGAGCCCCGGGGGTCAGTCGGGTGGCGAGGGCGGCGAGGATTTCCACGAGTTCCTTTGAGGGCAGGTCGTAGGGCGGATCGAGGAGGGCGAGGTCAAACCGCTCCCCCTCCCGCTTAAGGAAGGCTAGGGCTTCGGATCGGACGACCGTCCCCTTGCCAGCCACACCCAACACTCGTAGGTTGCCCTCGATCACGCGCGTGGCCGAAGCCGCGGCTTCGACGAAGACAACGCAGGCCGCACCGCGCGAGAGGGCCTCTATCCCGAGGGCTCCCGATCCCGCGAATACGTCTACAACCCTGGCATCCTCGATCACGCCCGCAGCTTCGAGCCTCCCAAAGATCGCCTCCCTCACGCGGTCGGTGGTCGGGCGGGTCCCTCGAGGGGGTACCTTGATGCGACGTCCACCCAGGCTTCCGGCGATGATGCGGGTCACGGTGTTATCACCTCTCCACGTGGTGCGGGTGTTTAAAGACCGGCACCTCAAACCACGGTAGTGGGATACGGCTGCTAGGACCGCTCAAGAAACTCTTCGCGTTCGGGTTCGAGCCACTCCTCGATCGCCGCGGCCAAATCTGGATGGGCGGCCAGGGCCGGATCCGCCTCCACCAGGGCATGGGCGTCTTCCCTGGCCTCCTCGATGAGTTCCTTGTCGCGGATGACACTCAGCAGGCGGAGCGAGTTTCGTCCACCCGATTGCGCCGCGCCGAGCACGTCTCCCTCCCGACGGAGTTCCAGGTCCTTCTCCGCGAGGGCGAACCCATCCGTGGTCTCGACAAGCGCCTGGAGCCTCTCGTGAGCGAGCGTCCCCTCCCCCGCCGACGAGACAAGGAGGCACACCCCTGGGGTCTCCGCCCGTCCGATCCGTCCCCGAAGTTGATGGAGTTGGGAGATGCCGAAGTGGTCGGCGTCGAGGACGACCATAATGGACGCCTCGGGTACGTCGACGCCCACCTCGATGACGGTCGTCGAGACCAGCACGGGCGCCTCTCCGGAGGCGAACCTCGCCATCGCCAGGTCCTTCTCCTCCGGTCGAAGCCTTCCATGGAGCACACCTATCGAGACGTCGGCAAACTCGGGTCGGGCCCGGAGCTCCTCTGCGACCTCTCCGACCGCATGGAGGGGGAGCCGGGGCTCGGGCCGGGCCGATTCAAACCCAAGGGCGAGCTCTCCATCGGCGGTCACGTCTTCGTCGATCTCATCGCTCCGGACCTCCCCGGCCTCTATCGCCACCGGGAGGTCGCCCTCCTCGACATCGCCTTCCTCGATACCGCCTTCCTCGATACCGTCGCCCTCGATCCTGGCGCACACGACGAAGGCCCGCCCCCCGGCGGCGACCTCCTCCCTCACTCGCGCCCAGGTCCGGTCGAGCCAGGCACGATTGTCCGCCGGAACGATGTGGGTGACGACCTCGGTACGTCCAGCCGGCTTCTCCCTGAGCGTTGACGTGTCGAGATCACCGAATACCGTCATTGCTACGGTGCGGGGGATGGGGGTCGCGGTTATGACGAGCATGTGGGGTTCACGCTCAACTCGGGTGCGAAGGACGTCCCTCTGCTCCACTCCGAAGCGGTGCTGTTCATCGACGACGACGAGGCCTAGGTCGGCAAACCGAACCCCCTCCCCAAGGAGCGCATGCGTTCCGACAACGATCCCCGCAACGCCGGACTCAACCTCGGCGAGCGCGGACCGCCGTTCCTCCATCCCGAGAGACCCGGTCAGGAGGGTGATCCGTGTCGCCACCTCGGGTGCGGAGAGGGTCCCGGCCTCCGCTAGTGACCCGAGCAAGGTCCGAAGGGTCCTGAGGTGCTGCCACGCAAGAACCTCGGTTGGCGCCAGGAGTGCGGCCTGGCCTCCCGCGTCGACCACCTGGAGCATCGCCCGGAGAGCGATGACGGTCTTTCCCGCCCCGACATCCCCCTGGAGGAGGCGCCGCATGGGGACGTCGGCCCCAAGGTCTGCTGCGATGCCCTCCCCTATCTCCGCCTGACCCGTGGTCAGTGTGAAGGGCAGCCGCGCGTCAAAGGCCTCAACTAGCCCCTCCGAGCGCCTGGAACGGGCGACGGATCGGAGGCCACGCGCGGCCGCTCGACGTCGCGCCAAGGCCACCTGAAGAACCAGGGCCTCCTCGTAGCGGAGGCGCGCCCTCCCCCGCGCCCACGCGTCGTCGTCAGCTGGAACGTGAACGTCGCGGAGGGCCTCAAGCAAGCCACCGTGCCCGCGTCGCGCGAGCACCTCCGGGGGTACCGGGTCGGGAACATCGGCCTCCGTCAGAGGATCAAGGACGGTCCGGACGGCGCGGGAGATCCTCCACGTGGGGACGCCGGCTGTCGCGGGATAGAGGGGTACGGGACGGGAGGCTTCAAGAAGCGCTTCCTCCTCGGACCCCGCGTCCACGCCGACGACCAGGTAGTCGGGATGGGTCAACTGGCGACGCCCCCGGTATTCACGCACTGTCCCGGTGAAGAGGCCGGTGCGTCCGGGGCGAAGCCTGTCCTCGTGCGCTCGGAGGGCTCCGGGCCGCTTTGCGAAGAAGGTGAGGCCGAGCATGCCCCTGCCGTCGGTCACGACCGCCTCCAGGATCGCCCCTCCCCTATGGCGCATGGGCCTCATCGTCGCGGACCTCACCTCGGCGAACACCGCGACGTACTCTCCCAGGCGAAGCGAAGCGAGATCCGTTGGCTCACCCGGACGGCCATAGCGACGGGGATAGTGCCTGAGGAGATCCCCCACGGTGAGGAGACCGAGCTTGGTGAGTGCCCCGGCCGTTCGCGTCCCGAGCACCCTCGCGAGTGACTCGGCGAGACGCGCCTCCCCCCCGGGGTTCCCGGTCATCGAGGTACGGCGGTCTCGACTCCGATGATGACGGCGGGCTCCGCCTGGCCGCCCGAATAGACGTGCACCTCGACGTCGGGAGCAGAAACAGCAAGCCGCGAGACGGCATCCTGTGCAGCCGATGTCGGAATCCCGTCTCCGAGAATGATCGTGGCCACCTCGGCCTCCGGGGTGATCATCCGTCCGAGATCCTCTGCGATCGAGTCGATCCGCGCGTTCGTCACGAAGCAACGAGCAATCGCGGCCCGCATCGCGTCTTCCGCGTCCTCGCCGGGGGGCACCAGGGCTGCAGCTACTAGGGCGGCCACCACCTGGGGCTCGCTCAAGGAGTCGAGCACGATGACGGTCGGCTCCTTCACGGTCTCGATGAGGGCGCTTGCCGCACTAGCTAGCGCCTCTGCGCCCGCTACGACGATCACCCTGTCCGTGCCCGCGTCTGCCAGTATCCGCTCGAGATCCCACATGGCCACGACTTCGGGATCGAGGGCGACAAGCACGGCCGCCCCGGCACCGGCCAGGGCCGATGCCAATCCGGGGCAGGTCGTCAAGGCGACGATTCCCGTCGAGCCACCGCATCCGGTGCTCATGACGTCCCTCACCACGATCTGGGTGGCGGAAACCGCCCGCGCAAGTTGAATCGCCCTTTCGGGGTGATCCGTGTGGACGTGCGCTTGCCAAAGGCCGACGATTCCCGTTACCGCGACCGAGTCTCCGACCCCGCGGAGGGCATCCTTAAGAGAGACATCACCAGAGTCATCCATGATCCGGTTGGCGCGGGCGACAAACATGACCTCATAGGCCCCACCGCCGAGGGCATGTTTATGGGCCGCGGCTCCTTCCGCTGGCGTCAGCCCCCCGATCCGCTCCCGCATCTCCCACTCCACCTCGTCGATGGTGGCGAGCGCCTCGGGTCCGGCGATGGTCTCGGCGAGGACTTCGAGTTGAAGAAGAAGGCCGGCCGCACCGGCGTCGACGACCCCCGCCGCCCTCGCCTCCGCTAGCGTCTCAGTCGTCCGGGCTAGTTCGGCGCGGGCGGACACGACGGCAGCGACGGCTACCGCCTCAAGCCCAGCCCCCACCTGGACGGCACCCCTCGCACCCTCGGCGGCCGCCCGGGCCACCGTCAGGATCGTGCCCTCGACGGGTTCGCCGACGGCCTCGTAGGCAGCATCAGCCGCAGCCTCAAGGGCGCTGGCAATAGTCTCACCCGTGGACTTCGCGAGCCCTCCGGCCGCGTCGATCTTCGCCAGAAAGGCGGTGAGGTACTGAGAGACGATCACGCCGGAATTGCCCCTGGCTCCCATGAGGCAGCCACGAGCGAAGGCCGCGACGACCTCACGATGGGAAGCCGAATCCGGGAGATACACGACGGCCCTGTTCCCCTCCCTCAAGGTGAGGTAGAGGTTCGTCCCTGTGTCGGAATCCGCTACGGGGAACACGTTGATCGCATCGAGCCGCGTACGTGCCCTCTTGACGGCATTCGTCCCCGACTCGAGCCACCGTCTCAACGTTTTGGATTCCGCTACCACTTGACCTCCAGGTTGTCGGATCGGTCCACGCCAGGTCTCAGTGTGTCAACGCACCATCGTGGCACGAATCCACCCATACGCGAAAGCTCACCTCGCCCCTGAGGCGATAGGTTTGTGAGAACCCCGTGATGTCCGCTATCCTTACGCGGTTACCCGCCTATTCGCGGAAGCGAGCCGATCTGGCTCATCGACCTGGGAGAATATCGTGGCTGCTACCTGCGACGTCTGCGGAAAGGGTCCCGTCTGGGGGTTCTCCGTCTCGCACTCGCACCGACGCACCAAGCGTCGCTGGAACCCGAACATCCAGCGCGTACGCACGGTGATCTCGGGCACCCCGAAGCGCCTGAATGTGTGCACCTCGTGCCTCAAGGCTGGGAAGGTCACCCGGGTTGTCTAGACCCGAGCGAAGTGGTCCCATCCCCATCGAGAGGGAACCTCTCCGTTGACGAGCACCCCTTTGCGATCCCGTGTCACCGTACCGATCTCGATCCATCCCTCTGGTAAGCGAACCGTTGGGGCAAAGGTCGCAACCAGGTGATGGTCTTCTCCGCCCGTGAGCGCCCACTCGTCCGCGTTGCCTACGACGGCAGTCGCGACCTTTCTGGCTGCTTTATGCACCGGCACGCGTCGGGAATCAACGGACATCCCAATTGAGGACGCCCTTGCCATGCGGGCGAGTTCGGTAACCAGCCCATCGGAGACGTCCATCATCGAGGTCGCCCCGGCTCGCGCAGCATCGATCCCCGCGCCGATCCTTGGCCGGGGCCGCAGGAACAGGTCGATGGACTCCTGGTCGATGTCGAGCAGGTTATCGAGCTGGTGGTAGCCGGCCATCGAGGCGCCCAGGGGACCCGACACGGCAATGATGTCGGCGTGATGCGCCCCTCCCCGCTGAATCGGTACTTCTCCCCTCATGTCCCCGATCACCGTGACGCTGACCGTGATCTCTCTTGAACCCGAGACGTCCCCGCCGACAACCCCAACCTCATGAGGCTCACAAGCCTCCCGGAGCCCGTCGGCAAAGTCGAGCACCCACTCGACCTCGGTCGTCGGTGGTGCCGCTAGGGTGATCTGCAGGGCGATCGGTACGGCCCCCATCGCATCGATATCCGCCATGTTTTGCACCGCAGCCCGAAACCCCACGTCCCCCGCCGTCGACCACTCGGTGCGGAAGTGCCTCCCCTCGACCAACACGTCGCTCGATACGACGAGGTCGCCCTCGAGTCTGATCACGGCGGCATCGTCACCGGGACCAAGGACCGCGCAGGGGGTCGTTGGTAACCGGAGAGTCATCCGTTCGATAAGGGCGTCTTCGCCCAGATCGCCTATCTGAGGCACACGACCAGCGTAGGCCCCACCGGTCCATCTCGCATGTTGAGAATGTCACATCTTGAGGATTCCGGCTCTGCAGGGCCTCGCGGCGACTGGGCGTGGCCTACCGCTCAGGGGCAGCGCCCGGGGATACGGTGGACGGAATTAGTGAAGGCGAGGTTTCCCATGTCGGCACGCATTAGTCGCCAAGAGAGAGTTCAACAAGACCTCGATGAACTGCTTGGCCAATTGGCGATCCTGGCCAAGGCCCTGATCATCCGCAATGGCGAGTTCTTTCCATTTGGGGCGACCATTGGGAAACGGGGCAAGTACACGCTTGTCACCCCCGTTCCCGAGTCCGATCAGCCCACCCCCCACGACGTGGTCGACGCCATCCTCTCCGAGATTCAGACTTCGCGGGACACCTTCCGTGCCTACGGGGTGACAATGATGGCCGCGACGGCGGAAGGCGCCGATGCCGTCAGGATCGAACTTGAGCATGTCGAGGGTTCGTCGCTCGTAATCGCCCTCCCATACGCTCGCGGTGATTTTGGAGCGTTCGCCTATGGTGACATGGGGGCCCTCCTGGCTGAACGTCGCGTGTGGACCGCTGAGCCCAAGGCTCCTACCCGCCCTTCCCGATCCACATCACGGGCGAAGTCGGCGTCGAAGGCCGCACCAAAGAAGGCAGCGCCAAAGAAGGCCGCACCAAAGAAGGCAGCGCCAACGGGCGGCCCTAAGCCGAGCAAGACGACCAAGACAACATCCCCACGAGAGGCCACCAGGCAATCGGGAACCTCAGCGACCGGACATCGGTCCGCGCATCCCACCCGCAAATCCCTTCGAGCGCAACCCGTCTAACGAAGCCCGACCGGGCGATCGAGGGCAGTACGCAAGAGAACCTCGACGAGCGCCGGGTAGTCAAGACCCTCGACCAACCACATCCGGGGATACATCGAGAACGGCGTGAAGCCCGGCATGGTGTTGATCTCGTTGACGACCACCGATCCATCCGGCCGAACAAAGGTATCGACCCGCGCGAGCCCCTCCCCGCCGATAGCCAAGAATGCCCGCCGCGCGTAGTCGCGAACCGTCTCGACGACGGCCTCGGGCAGATCGACGGGGCAGGTCAAAGTCACCGCCTCCTCATCGAAGTACTTTGCGTCGTAGTCGTAGAAGGTGTGGCCACCCTCCGTGACGATCTCGCCGGGTTGGGATATCCGTACACCGTCGGGGGCCTCGAGCGCCGCACATTCGATCTCCCTGCCAAGAATTCCCTCCTCGATGATGACCTTGGCGTCGTGCTTGAGCGCATCTGCGAGCGCCGAGTCGATGGCGTCCCACGATGCGACCCGGGATACCCCCATCGAGGATCCGGCCCGCGCGGGCTTGACGAAGACCGGGAGGGAAAGAGCCTCGATCTCCTCCCGCCTTGTCCGCGCCTCCTCGAGGCTTCTCAGGACTACCTCCCTGGTTACGGGGAGACCGACGGCCCTAAAAATGATCTTGGTGAACTCCTTATCCATTCCTAACGCACTCGCGAGGACTCCTGCGCCCACGTACCGCACGTCGACGAGTTCGAGTGCCCCCTGAATGGTCCCGTCTTCTCCCCATGGGCCATGAAGCAGGGGAAACACGACGTCGACCTCAGCTAGCGTCTCAAGGCGCCCCCCGCTGCGCTCGATCCGCCAGGTACGCTCGCCCGCACACGCCGGGAGAAGGACAGTCTCACCGTCACCTGAAACCTTGGGAAGTTCACCGCCGTCGATCCGCCAAAGGTCGGGATCGTCGCTCGCGAGGGTCCACCGACCATCGGTCGTGATTCCCACCGCTATCACGTCCCAGGAGTCTCTGTCGATCGCCTCGAGGACTCCACTGGCCGTTACGCAGGAGATGCCGTGCTCTGAAGACCTACCCCCAAATAGTACGGCGACACACGGTTTTTCCACGGCTACTCTCCCTCCGCCTTCCGCGGCCTCGCGAGGAGCTCGGCCATCACCAGCTCGGGCTCGGCCCCCCCATGGAGCATGGTGACGACGGCATCGCAGATCGGCACCTCGACGTCAGCCATCCGCGCCAACTGCTGGATCGAGAGCGAGGTCTGGGCACCCTCGGCCGTGCCTTCGATCTTGAGAATCGCCTCCTTCAGCGGCATTCCCTTCCCGATGAGTTCGCCGAGTGTGTGGTTGCGGGACAGGGGCGACGCGCAGGTGGCGATGAGATCACCAACCCCGGCGAGCCCAGCGAACGTGTCCGGTGCGGCACCGAGGGCAAGCCCGAGCCTCTGAATCTCGGCGAGCCCACGGGTAATGATCGTCGCCGTCGTATTGTTGCCGAAACCTCGCCCGTCAGCTATCCCAGCTCCAACGGCGATGACATTCTTGTAGGCCCCGCAAAGTTCGACCCCGACCACGTCGGAGTTCGTATACGGCCGGAAATACCAGGAGGCCAATGCATCGGCGACAGTGCTCGCCGCACTTTCGGACCGTGAGGCGACGACCGTTGCCGTCGGCTGCTTCTGGGCGATCTCCCGAGCGAGATTAGGCCCCGACACAACCACGAGGTGGTCCTCCTCAATGCCCCACACCTCTCCGAGGACCTCGCTCATCCTCAGGTGAGTGTCGACCTCGATCCCCTTCATAAGCGAGGTCACCTCCGCATCCGGAGGAATCAGGCCAGCGAAATCGGAGATAATGCCTCTCACGTTTTGTGCAGGCAAGGCTAAGAAGACCAGATCAGCGTCGGCCAATGCCTCTGCCGGATCGGCGGTGGCCTTGACAGAATCGGGAAGCTCCCGGTCACCGATAAACGCTGAGTTTGTGTGCGAGGCGTTGATCTCAGCAATGGCGTCTTGGTCGATGCCCCACAAAATGACATCGTTGCCAGCGTCTCCCAACACCCCCGCGAAGGTGGTTCCCCATGCCCCGGTCCCGAGGACTGCGATGCTGCTCACGACTTCGCCTTCCTCATGTCATACGGCACTGCGGGAGCTCGTTCACCACGCATCTCCTCGACCATGCTTGTCAGGGTAGCCATGATTCGATCAGTTGCCTCCCTCATCGTCCGTTTTGAGATGGGGAGAGCCCTCAGGTCATCGAGGTCTATGGGGGGGCCCGCGATGACTGTCACCTTTTTTCGAGGAATCGGCTTGAGCCATTTGCTGTAGTGGCCCAGCAGTCGCTGAGCACCCCATTGGGCGACGGGAACGACGGGGACACCCGTCGTGAGGGCCATACGCGCTGTCCCCGTACGGGCGACCATGGGCCAGAGGTCGGGGTCGCGGGTCAAGGTGCCCTCCGGGAATATTGCGATCATGTCACCCCGCTCAAGGAAGGAGATACCGGCATCGACGGCCTCCTTGGCCTTGACAGTTCCCCGGTGAACCGGCACCTGATCGAGGGCCCGCACGATGCATCCGATAACGGGGGCTCTAAAGAGCGACTCCTTCCCCAAGAACCGTGGCGGGCAGCCGTTGTTATACAGGAAATGCGCAAACGTCAGTGGGTCCGCATAGGTCACATGGTTGGATACCGCGAGGAAGCCACCGGACCGTGGCAGGTTCTCCGCGCCGTGCCAGTCCTTCTTGGTGACCATCCACAAGATGGCGCGGAGCAGCGCCGCGGCGCTCTCATACCCGCGCGGCACTTCACCGCGAAGAGGGGTCCTACGCAAAGTCCGCGCCTAGCGCCGCGAGCTTGTCGCGGAAGCCCTCGTACCCCCGATCGATGACTCCAACGCCTGAGACGGTCGATGTGCCGGTGGCCACGAGGGCGGCAATGAGGTGACTGAAGCCACCCCTCAGGTCGGGCACGTCGATGTTCACCGCCTCAAGATGGGTGGGGCCGGAGATCGCCGCGGAGTGAAGGAAATTACGTTGCCCAAAACGGCACGCCGTATCCCCCAGGCACTCCCGATACAACTGTATGGACGCCCCCATCTTGATCAGGGCCTCCGTGAAACCGAACCTCTGCTCATACACCGTCTCGTGGACGATGCTGAGTCCTTTCGCCTGTGTGAGCGCAACGACCAAGGGCTGCTGCCAGTCGGTCATGAAACCGGGGTGGACGTCCGTCTGTAGCGCGATCGCCCGAAGTTCCCCTCCGGGGTGGTAGAAGCGGATGCCATCCTCGACCACATCGAATTCTCCCCCGACCTTGCGGAAGACGTTGAGGAACATTCCCATGGTGCGTTGCTGGGCCCCATGGATGAAGACGTCCCCACCCGTGGCGAGGGCGGCACACGCCCACGACGCGGCCTCGATCCTGTCGGCAAGTGATGTGTGATCGAAGCCGTGCATCTTCTCGACGCCCTCGATCGTGATGGAGCGGTCGGTGTCGACCGAGATGATCGCCCCCATCTTCTGCAGGGTATCGATGAGGTCCTTGATCTCCGGCTCAACCGCGGCGTTCTCTAGCCGGGTGATGCCCTTGGCTTTGACGGCCGTGAGGAGGAGTTGTTCGGTCGCGCCGACGCTCGGGTAGCTGAGGCGATACTTGATCCCCGCGAGCCCATCGGGGGCCGTCAGGCGAAGCCCGTCGCCGACGATCTCGCTGGTGGCGCCGAACCTTTCGAGGATCTCAAGGTGGAAGCCGACGGGACGCTCCCCGATCTTGCAGCCACCGAGGTCAGGGATGACGGCCTCCCCTAGGCGGTGGAGCAGGGGCCCGCAGAAGAGGATGGGGATGCGGCTCGAACCCGCATGGACGGAGATGTCCCCGATCTTGGCCGTGGCAACCTTCGCCGGGTCTACGGTCAGGTTCCCACTCGCAGCGTCATAAGTGACCGATGCCCCGTGGAGTTCGAGCAGATCGGTAACCACCGCGACATCCCGAATCTCGGGAACGTTGCGCAAGGTGGATGGCGTATCACCCAGGAGGGCGGCCACCATCGCCTTTGAGACGAAGTTTTTAGCGCCTCGAATGGTGATCTCGCCGGTGAGGGGCTTACCGCCCGTTATGCGGAGGGAGTCGCTCATGGTCCTATCGTGCCTCATCACGTGCTCCCGGCGACACCACGCGTCCTCGAAACCTACGGCCACTCAGCTCCGTAACCGATGAACTGCTCCTCGTGCGCGGTTCCGGAGCCGTGCCACGATACGCCATCGGACGCCGTGCACGTTGTCGTGTAAGGGTATTCCCCGGGCGTGAGGATGATGTTATCGAAGTCCACCGCATACGGATGGAAGTTGCCGATCCACGGCTCCCCGATGTACGGAATGTGCTGGGGCCACACGAGGCCACCCATTGTCGTCGTACAGGAGACGGTCGCGCCCGGCGCCAATCGGATCTCCCCCTGGAGGTAGACCCCAATCGGACCGACTTCAAACGGCGCCGCGGGAATAACCGACAGGTACATGTCCCCGAACGCCGTGTTTGTGGGCCTGGACGCGGGGGCCGGAGCGGGTGGCTCCGGTTCCTCGGCGGGTGAGGGTTCAGTCGAAACCGACGGGCTGACACTTGGCAAAGGGGAAGGCGACAGGGAGAAAGAAGCGCCCGGCTCGACACTGGAGGTCACCGACGGGCTCATGCCTGGGGCGAGGTCTTCCTGAGTTTCCGGTCCGAATTGGCCGAGCACGACAGCAGCACCACACGCGACTGCGGCAACGCCCACGGTGGCGCTAAGGTCCAGAAGGAGGCTCTTGGACAGCACGGTCACCACGCTATCGAAGACCGCCTATCGGCGCCGGGCTAGGAAACAGAACGGGCGCTCTCGATCGGGACGGACGGCAGGTGCTTCGCCGGGAGGGTCGTAGGGCGCCACGCCTCGCGGGTGGATTCAAACGCAGTAATCGCCAGCTCGTCCTCAAGGGTCAGCCCGATGTCGTCCAGGCCCTCCATCAGGCGCCAGCGTACGTAATCGTCGATCTCGAACGGAACGGTGACGTCGCCACAGGACACCGTGCGGTCCTCGAGGGAGACGGTCAGGGTTCGCCCCGGCTCCTCCTCGAGGAGCTTGAAGAGGAGTTCGACTTCCCCCTGGCCGACCTCAGCGGTCAGGAGGCCCTGCTTTCCGGCATTACCCCGGAAGATATCGGCGAAACGGCTGGAGACGACGACCTTGAATCCGTAGTCCTTGAGGGCCCAGACGGCGTGTTCGCGACTTGAGCCGGTTCCGAAGTCGGGACCTGCGACGAGGATCGAGCCCCCCTTGTACTCGTCCTTGTTGAGGATGAAATCCGGGTCACCACGCCAGGCGGCGAAGAGGCCGTCCTCGAAGCCGGAGCGGGTGACCCGCTTGAGATATACAGCAGGGATGATCTGGTCCGTGTCGACGTTCGAACGGCAGAGCGGTACGGCGACCCCGGTGTGGGTGACAAATTTTTCCATGGCTATGCCTCCATGCTTGCGGATTCGAGGTCGGAGGGGCTGGAGAGGGTGCCACGCACGGCCGTGGCCGCGGCGACGAGGGGCGAGACTAGGTGGGTGCGACCGCCCTTGCCCTGACGTCCCTCGAAATTGCGGTTGGACGTCGATGCGCTTCTCTCCCCAGGCGCAAGTTGGTCGGGATTCATCCCCAAGCACATGGAGCATCCGGCGTTGCGCCATTCCGCTCCGAAATCGGTGAAGACCTTGTCGAGACCCTCGGCTTCGGCCTGAAGGCGTACCCGGGCGCTCCCGGGGACGACGAGCATCCGAACGCCATCGGCCTTGGAACGACCCTTGAGGACGGCGGCGGCGGCCCTGAGATCCTCAATCCGGCCGTTTGTGCAGGAGCCGAGGAAGACCGTATCGACCGCGATGTCCCTGAGGCGCGTGCCGGGTTCGAGGCCCATGTAGAGAAGAGCCTTCTCGGCTGAGACCCGCTCACCCTCGTCAATGATGTCGGCTGGGTTCGGCACGGACGCGCTCAGGGGAAGACCCTGGCCGGGGTTGGTGCCCCACGTGACGAAGGGCTCCAGGTCGGCGGCCTTGAGGACAACATCGGTGTCGAAGACGGCGTCTTCGTCGGTTAACAGCGTCCGCCAATAATCGAGGGCAGCGTCCCAGTCGGCACCGGTCGGAGCGTGAGGCCTCCCCTTGACGTACTCAAACGTCGTCTCATCGGGCGCGATGAGGCCAGCTCGGGCCCCGGCCTCGATGGACATGTTGCACACCGTCATACGGGCCTCCATGGATAGACCACGGATGGCCTCCCCGCGGTATTCGAGCACGTAGCCCTGGCCCCCGCCCGTCCCGATCTTGGCGATGACGGCGAGGATGATGTCCTTGGCCGTCGTGTCCTTGGGCAACACTCCGTCTACCGTGATCGCCATGGTCTTGAAGGGCTTGAGGGGCAGGGTTTGGGTGGCGAGAACATGCTCGACCTCGGAGGTTCCGATCCCGAAGGCGAGCGCCCCGAACGCACCATGGGTCGAAGTGTGGGAATCCCCGCACACGACGGTCATGCCTGGTTGCGTGAGCCCGAGCTGGGGCCCGACAACGTGCACGACACCCTGGTCGGCATCACCGAGGCTGTGCAGCCTGATGCCAAACTCCTTGGCGTTGGCACGCATGGTGTCGATTTGCGTGCGGCTCGTAGAGTCGGCGATGGGCTTGTCGATGTCGAGCGTCGGGGTGTTGTGATCTTCCGTTGCGATAGTGAGGTCAGGGCGTCGCACGGTTCGGCCAGCTAGCCTTAGGCCCTCGAAAGCCTGGGGGCTCGTCACCTCGTGGATCATGTGAAGGTCGATGTAGAGCAGATCGGGGGCGCCGTCCTTACCCGTCTTGACCACGTGGCTTTGCCACAGCTTCTCGGCGAGTGTTGTGCCCATGATTCGGTCCCCTTGATCTCACACTTGATATCGGTGCTTGTGTGTCTCAACGCTGGAATACCTAAACGCTTGTGTCTCACGATATGGAACGCTAGTATCGTTCTATGGACAATAGTAGCGGAGTTGGCGTCATTGACAAGACCTCGGCAATACTTTCCGTCCTTGAGGAGGGGCCGGCGACGCTAGCTCAATTGGTCACCGCCACCCATCTCGCCCGACCGACCGTTCACCGGCTCGCCCTGGCCCTCGAACACCACCACCTAATAACCCGAGACGCCCGCGGCGCCTTCATCCTCGGGCGGCGATTCCTCCAACTCGCCGCCGCCGTCGGTGAAGACAGGCTCGTCAGCGCCGCCCAGCCAATTCTTGAGGCCCTCCGCGATCGCACCAGCGAATCCGCCCAGTTGTTCCGAGCCCACGGCGAACACCGGATCTGCATTGCCGCCGCCGACCGGCCCATGGGGCTGAGGGATTCCATCCCGGTGGGAACCACGATGACCATGAGCGCAGGCTCTGCCGCCCAGGTGCTACTCGCGTGGGAGGAGCCTGACCGCATGCACGAGATCCTCGAGGGCGCCCGGTATACCGCCGACGACCTCACGAAGGTCAAGGAGCAGGGGTTCGCGGAAAGCGCCGGTGAGCGCGAAGCGGGCGTCGCGGGAGTCTCAGCCCCCGTGTGGGGTTCGTCCGGACGGGTAGTAGCGGCGGTCTCCATCTCAGGCCCCATCGCTCGCCTCACCGGGCACCCGGCAGAGCGCCACGCCCTCGAGGTCATGGATGCCGCACGACGCCTGAGCGACGTCCTACGTCAAAGCGAGACCTGACCGTCCGCCAACCCCTGCCCCTCCGTCGAGGACGTCGCGGGATCTCAGTCCTTCGGACCCTTACCGGGGTTGTCCGACGAACGGCCTCCCGGGGTGCCATTGTCGTCGGAGTTACCCGGCGCCTCGTCGTCATCTTTGTTCTGCCCTTGGGCATCCCCAGACTTCGGGGCATCCTCAGACTTCCCGTGCAACGCGGTGTCCTTGACCGCCTGCGCCCGCTCCGATACGCCCTGCCCGAAATCCTTGCCCTTCGCGTCCGTTGACCCCATCCACTTGAGCATCTCTGAGACCTGGGTACGGACCTCGACGGACTGCTCGGAGCCCTGATTCTGCACCGCCACTGCCGCGTGGACGAGCGCCGAGGCGCTGTCCTCGTCACCCTTCTTCTCGAACGCGTGAGCGGCATGCTCCAAGGCCTGGTCGACGCGTCCCCTGTCGCACAGCCGGACCGCCTCATCTATCCGCTCTTCCGTTCCGCCGTTGCCGATGCCGATCGCCTCGAAGGCCTGGTCGATGGAATAGAGGACATCTCCTGGTGCCGCACCGTTCGATGCTACGGCCGCACCGCCGACACCGACAGTCGCAAGGGCCGCCACGCCCCCGATGGCGACAAGCCGACGCCTCCAGGTGACGGGGGCCTTGGTGGTCCGCCGGGAGGGTACCGCCACGGCACTCTCCCTCGCCTCCATGGCGAGCGCCCTCGCCATGCTGTCCACGCGCTCCTGGGTCGGAGGTTCGGCCTTGCGCCTCAGGGCTTCGACCATCGGCGCCAAGCACGTCAAATCACCCTCGGTCGGCTCCCGGCCGGCGAACAGGCTCTCGATGTCCCTATCGGACCATTGAATGTTCATCTCATCCTCGTCATCGCTTGTGGGCACCCGGAGGTTACGCCGCGCCCCCTGCCCGCCGTCGCAATACCTCAATGGCCCGATGCTGGAGCACCCGAATCGCACCCTCGGACTTGTCCATGACCTTCGCCGTTTGCGCGACCGAGAGGTCCGCCACCACCCGGAGCATGATCACATCGCGCTGATCCGGAGTCAGGTCCGCCAGAGCCTCCTCAATACCGCCGGAGCCAAGCCTTCGCATCGCATCATCCTCGACGTCGCCGCCCTTGAGGCGATAGAGATCGGCGTCCTCGACCGCCGATCCGGCGATCATCGGCCGTCTACCGGCCTTGCGACGGGCATCAATCAAGCGCCGGTGCGCGATGACGAACACCCAGGAACGAAACTCCTCCTCGTTCCCCTCGAATGAGTGGATTCCCTTCGCCACCTGTAAGAAGGTCTCCGAGGCAAGATCGTCGGGATCCGCCGCCCCGTGCACCCTAAGGTATCCGGTGACGGATCCGGCGAGGTAGCGATAGAGGGCGGCCCAGGCCCACTCTTCACCCGCCTTTGCCGCGACAAGGGCAGACTCGAAGCCAGCCCCGAACGTCACGTCCTGCCCCAATCTTCGTCGATGAAGTGCTCCCTATTCCCGGACTCTGTGTTGCTAGGTGATTTTCGCAGCGAGTTCCCTACCCCATTGGCGCGCGCGATCGACCTCACCTTCGAGGAGTGCCCCCGTCTTGATCGATTCGGTCGTGCGCATGGCCACCTGGAATCCCTGCGGCTTGGCGACCGGCGTCAGGCCAGCCCTATCCAGCCTCTTGAGGATCTTTGAGGCACCGCCCCGGCCAAGGGGGCCGGGGACGCGGGTATCGAAGGCTGCTGCGGCTGCGCCAAGGCCGCTGGGTAGGTCCTTGAGCCACTCCCGCAGGAGCATCTGTGAGATGTCGGGAGGAAGATCGCCTTTCTTGTTCGCTCGCTCCAGACTCGATTTCACCGACTCTTCTGTTGGAAGGTTGAAAGCGTGGATGGGTGCTCCTGCAACGATGAGTTTGGCCCCCTTGAGGGTCTCCGGGGTCGCCTCCGTTGTGGAGAGCGCCTTGGCCCCTTCACCAAGGCCTTCCGCGATGGCCTGCGCTATCGCCGCAGTACTCCCCCACAACGACTGGTACACAACAACCGCCTTCATGGCCGTCCCCTTTCGGACTAGTTCCCTCTATTAAAACGCATAGGGGAACAAGGACGGGCTTCGCTTGCTTAACACCACGGATAATGTGCGGAAGGTCACGCCGATATTGGGAATCCCTGGATGAACTGAAGGAGAAGTAGCCCCGACCGGATTCGAACCGGCGCTACCGCCGTGAGAGGGCGGCGTGCTAGGCCGCTACACAACGGGGCCCTAGCGGTCCAGGGAACTCCTCCCGTGAACGCGACTACCAAGATTAGCGCATCGGCCAAAGGGGTGCGACCGTGCGGACGGCCATACGCGCGGCGGGATGAGCGGGTTGGGCCTTGTTCGCAATACTCGCAGGCGCTAATCTTGAGCGTAGTCCGCTCAACTTTGTTTAACTGTCACATAGCACTATCGAGGAGGCTCCCATGACTAGTCCCACCGGGCAAAACGAGGACGGTGAGGCCACGCCCCTCGATCAGTTCGGACAGGATTTCACCGCGCTCGCCGAGTCCGGTGCCCTCGACCCCGTCATCGGCCGAGACGAGGAGATCCGACGCATCATGCAGGTGCTCTCCCGTCGGACGAAGAACAATGCCGTCCTTATCGGCGATCCCGGTGTGGGCAAGACCGCCATTGTCGAGGGTCTCGCCCAACGGATCATCGCCGGCGACGTCCCCCAGTCCCTCAAGGACCGTCGCATCGTCAGCATCGCGATGGGCTCGCTCGTCGCGGGGGCGGCGTATCGCGGCCAGTTCGAGGAGCGGCTCAAGGGGGTGTTGGAGGAGGTCGAGAAGTCCGAGGGGCGCATCATTCTCTTCGTCGACGAACTCCACACGATCGTCGGCGCGGGCGGCGCCGAGGGGGCGGTCGATGCCGGGAACATCCTCAAGCCAATGCTTGCCCGTGGAAAACTACGCATGATCGGCGCGACGACGCTCGCCGAGTACCGGGAGCGCATCGAGAAAGACAGCGCCCTCGAGCGCCGGTTCCAGCCCGTATACGTGGGCGAGCCCAGCCTCGATGACACCATTGCCATCCTCAGAGGCCTCCAGGAGAAGTACGAGGTCCACCACGGGGTCAAGATCACGGACGAGGCGATCGTCGCCGCCGCCCGTCTGAGCGATCGATATATCACTGAACGGTTCCTCCCCGACAAAGCCGTGGACCTAATCGACGAGGCAACAAGCGCGCTCAAGATCCAGATCGACTCCCTGCCGACCGACCTCGACCGGCTGCGCCGTCGCACGATGCAACTGGAGATCGAGCGCACCCAGGTGGGGAAGGACAAGTCAGCCTCCGCGAAGGAACGCCGGGACGAGATCGACGCGGACATCGCCAACCTCAAGGCCCAGTCCAAGGTCCTCGAAGCGCGGTGGGAGAACGAGAAGGCCCTCATCTCCCGACTCAACGAGGCCTCCGAACGGCTGGAGTCGCTCCGGGGCGACCTTGAACGTGCCGAGCGCGTCGCCGATCTCAACCTCGCCGGGCGCATCCGCTACGGGGACATACCCGAGGCCGAGAAGGAGATCGCCACTGCAAAGGCCGAGCTCGACGAGATCCCGGCCGACGAGAGGCTCCTCAGAGAGGAAGTCACGAGCCAGGACATCGCGGCGGTCGTCGCCAAATGGACGGGCGTCCCAGTCGAGCGCCTCCTTACGGAGGAGTCGTCCAAACTCTCTCACCTCGAGGAGTACCTCCACGAGAGGGTAATCGGTCAGGATCGAGCCGTCGCCATCGTGTCGGATGCCATCCGGCGCGCCAGGGCCGGCATCTCCGATGCTCACCGACCCATCGGCTCGTTTCTCTTTCTGGGTCCCTCCGGAGTCGGCAAGACCGAGCTCGCCCGGGCCCTCGCCGAGCAATTATTCGACGACGAACGGGCCATGGTGCGTATCGACATGTCCGAGTACATGGAGAGCCACACGGTCTCCCGGCTCATCGGGGCGCCGCCCGGATACGTCGGCTATGACCAGGGAGGACAGTTGACTGAGGCCGTCCGTCGCCGTCCATATTCCATCGTTTTGTTCGACGAGATTGAGAAGGCTCACCCGGACGTGTGGAATGTCCTCCTCCAGGTACTCGATGACGGTCGGCTCACGGATGGCCACGGCCGCATCGTCAACTTCACCAACACGATCATCGTCTTGACCTCGAACCTCGGATCCGACATCGTACTCGCGTGGGACGGCGTCCACCACGATGCCCTTGAGGCGGACCTCATGGCCGCCCTCAAACAGGCCTTCCGCCCCGAGTTTCTCAATCGGCTGGACGACATTGTCATCTTCGACAGGATCGACAGGGAGGCGATGCGGGGTATCGTCTCGACCGAACTCGCCAAGGCCTCCACCCGGCTCCGGGAGTCCAAGGGCATCGACCTCGTCGTCGATGCCTCCCTAGCGACGTCTCTTTCCGAGGATGGCTACGACCCTCAGTTCGGGGCACGCCCGCTCAAGCGGCTCATCCAGACAAGGCTTCTCAACGAACTCGCGAAGGAGATCGTCGACGGCGGGATCGGAGAGGGGGACAGGGTGACGGCGTCATGGTCGAAGGGAATGGTCACTCTCGACCGCAGTTAGGACGACGGGCCGAGTCACTGCTCCGCGGCGACGTCTCCAGGGTGCTCGGCATGCCATCGGGCGGCCTGCTCTTGTGAGGGGTTCTCAGACATCCCATTCGCCAGGTGCCATTCCTTGTTGATCGCTCCCGCAGATCCCCCGCCTTCTCGACACCGTACCCGAACGGTCAGTCCCCTTTTCTAACGAGAAAGGCCCGCATAAGCGGGCCTTACTGCTGGGGTACAAGGATTCGAACCTCGACTAACTGGATCAGAACCAGTCGTGCTGCCAGTTACACCATACCCCAATGGCTCATCACCGAACCGGTCCACTACTGTACCGGTTCGGGGCTGGCAATCGAAACGACAACTTCATCCAAACGATGAGCAAAGGTCCCTTGCGGGACGTCGGCCAATATGCTACAAATCAAATATGATTGAATCAATTTCAACTGGACTATCCATCGAGGCCGACTCCTCACTCCTCGCCGCTGTCGGCGATCCGACCCGCCTCGGCATCCTCCGTCAACTCGCCGACCAGGGCGCGACGTGCGTCTGCAACCTGGCGGTTGACCCCTCGATCGCGCCCAACCTGCTGAGCTACCACCTCAAGGTCCTACGAGAGGCTGGCCTGGTCGAAACAGCCCGCCGGGGTCGATGGATCGACTATGCCCTCGCAGGCGACGCCCTCGATCGACTCCACTCCGCCCTCCCAACGAGCCTCTAGCCCACTCGCCTAGAGCCATGCAGACTCCACTTCCCACGCCGACCCTCCGCCTCCCCACCTCGACGCGCGTCGTCGTCGCCCGCCTCGCCGGGCTCGCCCTTGCCTGGACGGCCGTCTTCCTCCTCAACGAGTGGGTGTGGGACGCGGCGTTCGAACGCTGGCTCGGCCTCGATCTCTCCGATCAAGCGGTCGGGGCGTTGCACTTCTTCTTGTACGACGTCACCAAGCTGCTGCTCCTGCTGGTCGGGATGATCTTCGCCATCGGCCTGCTCCGAAGCACCATAAATCCCGAGCGGGTCCGGGCATCACTCGAGGGACGCCCCTTGGTGCTCGCTCTAGTGCTCGCGGCCATCTTCGGAGCGATCACCCCCTTCTGCTCCTGCTCCTCCATCCCCCTCTTCATCGGCTTCGTCGCGGCCGGCATCCCCCTCGGCGTCACCCTGACATTCCTCATCGCCTCCCCGCTCGTCAACGAAGTCGCCGTCGTCATGCTGGGGGACACGTTCGGTTGGGGTGTGACGGGAGCATACATTATCGCCGGGCTGACCCTAGCCGTCCTAGCCGGATTCCTGCTCTCCCGATTCGACCTCCGTGACCAGGTCGAGGACTTCGTTTTCTCCACCCCCATCGCCAAACTCCACTTCGAAGGACAGCGACCGACGCTTGAGCAGCGGGTGAAGGCCGCCCGGACGGAGGTGCGGGACATCGTCGGACGGGTGTGGGTTTGGGTTCTCATCGGGGTGGGAATCGGCGCAGCCATCCACGGATGGGTGCCGCAGGAGTTCTTCGTCGAGCACGTGGGGGCGGATAACCCCGCCGCCGTGCCCGTCGCGACCGTGGTGGGCGTCCCCCTGTACTCGAACGCCGCGGCAGCCATCCCTATCGGCGAGGCCCTCTATGCCAAGGGTGTGGCCCTCGGGACGGTGTTCTCGTTCATGATGGCCACCGTCGCCCTCTCGCTACCCGAGGCCATCATGCTCCGGCGCGTCCTGAAGCCCCGCCTCCTCGCGGTCTTTTTCGGCATCGTCGCCGTCGGCATCATGATCATCGGATACGTATTCAACTGGGCTGCCTAGCCCCCACATCAGGAAGGTTCACCATGAAAATCTCCATTCTCGGCCCCGGGTGCCACAACTGCGTGACGCTCGAGCGGCTTACCCGCGAGGCCGTCGCCGAGCTCAGCCTCACCGCCGATATCGAGAAGGTCACCGACTACGCTGAGATCGCGGCCTTCGGGATCATGAGCACACCCGGGCTCGTCGTCGACGGCGAGGTGGTGATGTCGGGGCGCGTGCCGAGCGGCTCCGAGGTCAAGGAGTTGCTCGCTACCCACATCAGCTAGCCCGACGGTGACTTGAGAAGGGTTGCGAGTTCGGTGAGCGAGGCGACCCTGACGACGCCGGCCCCTGCGACCTCCTCGTCGGTTCGATGCACCCACGTCCCCGGCCGATCGCACCACACCCCCACGAGCCCGGCCTGTACGGCGGCGACCGCATCGATGTCGAACTCGTCTCCAACATAGAGTGTCTCCCCTGTCGTCGTACCGAGGAGCCGGCAGGCCTCGTGGAACACCCGCGGATCGGGCTTGCCGAAACCGAAATCGTCGACGCAGACAAGCAAGGGAACGTGGGAGAGGCCGACGGCGGCCAGCTTGGCGACCTGCTGGGCGCGGCGGGCGTTGCTCAACACCCCGTAGGGCAGGCCAAGAGCGGAAAGTCCGTCGAGGAACGGCGCGGCATCCTCATGGAGACACCAGCCCTCCCGATACGCATTGTCGAAAGCCTGTATCCAGGCGATCAGAGCCTCTTCATCCTCGAAGACCGGCCCGCCAAAGTGGGCGTGGAGGTCCTCTGCGCGGAGGCGCCTCTGGGTTCGGGAGTCGATCTCGCCTCGGGAGAACGCCCGGTAATGCCCGCCCCTGTCGGCGCGGAAGAACACCACTGCCTCTTCGATGTCCGTGTGGCTCGGGAGGTACTCGGCAGCGATGCGAGAAATCGCATGCCGAACGGCAGCGACATTATCGAGGAGGGTGTCATCGATGTCGACGAGGACGCCGGCAATTGAGCGGCCGAGCACTAGAGCGTCGCCCGAAGCGTTCGGAGTCGGGTGATGGACTGGTCCTTCCCGAGGATCTCCATCGACTCGAAGAGCGGCGGCGAGACCCGACGTCCTGTCACGGCCACCCGTAGCGGGGTGAAGGCATCGCGCGGCTTGAGGCCCATGCCCTCGACGAGCGCCGCACGCAGGGCCTCTTGCTGAGTGTCCGCCGAAAAGCCCTCGAGCCCCTCGATCGCCGAAATCGCTGCGTCGAGGATGGCCCCGGCGTTCTCCCCTAAACCAGCCCGCGCATCCTCCTCGACCACCACGGCGTCGTCCAGAATGAAGAAGAACCCGAGCATCCCCGGCGCCTCCCCCAATAGCGTGATCCGCTCCCTGATGAGCGGCACCGCGAGGGCGAGGGTTGCCTCCTCGTGCGGGGTGAGGTCGCGAACCTCGGCGGCCCCCACCACGCCGGCCGCATGTAGGTACGGCACGATCCTGGTCACCAGGTCGCCGACGGGAAGGCTTCGGATGTGCTCGGCGTTGATGGCCTCCGCCTTCTTGAGGTCGAAGCGCGCCGGATTCGGGTTGACGTCCGCGACGTCGAAGGCTGCCACCATCTCGGCGAGTGTGAAGATGTCCCGGTCGGGGGCGATCGACCAGCCCAGGAGTCCCAGGTAGTTGAGCAAGCCCTCCGGAAGGAAGCCCCGCTCACGGTGGAGGAAGAGGTTCGACTCCGGCGCCCGCTTGGAGAGCTTCTTACTCCCCTCCCCCGTCACCATCGGAAGGTGGGCGAAGGTCGGCACAGCGTCGGCAAAGCCAAGCTCCCGGAGCTCCCAGTAGAGCGCGATCTGGCGCGGGGTGGACGAGAGGAGGTCCTCCCCTCTGAGGACGTGTGTGATCTTCATGAGGGCGTCGTCGACTGGGTTGACCAGCGTATAAAGCGGCTCACCGTTTGCGCGAACGATGACGAAGTCGGGGACGGTCCCCGCCTTGAACGTCACCTCACCCCGAATTAGGTCCGCAAAGGTTATGTCCTCGTCCGGCATACGCAGCCGGACTACGGGTTCGCGCCCCTCGGCCCGGTAGGCGGCCTTCTGCTCCTCCGTGAGGACGCGGTCGAAGTTGTCGTAGCCGAGATGGGTTGACCGTCCGGCCGCGCGGTGACGCTCGTCGGTCTCCTCGGGCGTCGTGAACGACTCGTAGGCGAAGCCCCGATCTAAGAGTTTCCGCGCGACGTCCACGTATATCTCGCGTCGCTCGCTCTGGCGATACGGAGCGTAGGGGCCTCCGATGTCCGGCCCCTCGTCCCAATCGAGGCCCAGCCAGCGGAGGGCGTCGACGAGTTGGCGATAGGACTCCTCGCTGTCGCGTTCGGCGTCCGTATCCTCGATCCGGAAGACAAAGTCCCCGCCCATGTGACGGGCATATGCCCAGTTGAAGAGGGCCGTCCGAATGAGGCCGACGTGGGGTATTCCCGTAGGCGACGGGCAGAAGCGAACGCGGACCTTGCTCATCAACGCACGGGATTCATCTACGGACTACTGGGTTCATCAGGATTCCGATCCCTTCGATCTCGACCTCGACCCTATCGCCATGGAGGATGTCCGAGATCCCGGCCGGCGTACCAGTTAGCACGATGTCTCCCGGAAGGAACGTCGTCACGGCGCTCACCATCGACACGATGTTCGGCACATCCCACAGCATGTCCGCGGTTGTCGCCTCCTGGCGTATCTCGCCATTGACCCTGGAGCGGATAGCGAGGTCGGATGTATCCAGTTCGGTCTCGATCCAGGGTCCAAGCGGAAGAGAGGTATCGAATGCCTTCGCCCGGAACCACTGGTTCTCCAGCCGCTGAGTGTCCCTGGCCGTTACATCGTTCGCGCAGGTGTAGCCGGCGATAACGCTGAGTGCCGCCTCCGGAGAGACGTCCTTCGCAACCCGGCCGATGACGATGGCGAGTTCCGCCTCGATTTGGATCTGGGAACTGTAGTCGGGGAGCACGATGGGGTCATCGGGACCGATGACGGCGGTGTTGGGCTTGAGAAATAGGAGGGGAAGCTCGCTTTCGGCGAGGTGCCCGAGTTCGGCCGCGTGCTCGGCGTAGTTCCTCCCCGCGCAGACGGCCTTCGACCGGGGGATGACGGGCGCGAGGAGACGGAGGTCGTCGCGCACGAGCGGAATGCGTTCCCCCGTCGGATGCCCAGGCAGAAAGAGGGGATCCCCGGTTAGGACGACCAGTTCCTCCTCGCCGGGTGGGCCCTCGACGAACGCGTAAGTGGGGTCCCCCCCTATAGTGAACCGTGCGATGCGCATGATCCCAAGGCTAGCCGTTGGAGTGCAGCCGAGAGGTACCCTCGTTCCATGGCCACTTCGCTGAAGGACCTTGCTATGCAAAGCGACTCCCGACTCCACGCGCTCATCGATCTCATCGAATCGAATGGCCTCGAGGAGCGGAGCCTCGGCAACGCCTACCTCAACCGCCGCGGCGCCGATGTCCTCGCGCACCTTCACGGATGGCACCTGCTCTTCGAGGATTGGCTCAGAGCGGAGGCGGCCGGCGAAGAAGTCGTCATGCCCGCCCCGGGGCACACCTGGGAGAACCTCCGCGCCCTCAATGATGACCTCTACGAGCGCTACCGCGCCTTCGCGTACGGGGAAATAAATGCTCTCGTCCTCAAGTCACATGCGCACATGTTCGACCTTCTCCGTGTGCTCCCCGCGGAGGGGCTCACCGATGAGGCAGCCCACCCATGGTCTCCGCGGACTCTCCTCGAACTTGCCGCCGAATGCTCCGGCAACCACTACGACTGGGGAATCGAGCGCGTCAAGGCCTCCCTTGGCCAACCCCACTAGCCCCCGGATGGACCTCGCCTCTCCCTCCCCTGGATGGGATTACTCCGCCCGCTACACCGAGGCGATTGCCCGCATCCGGGCAGCGGAGGCCGCGGGGGGACGGGGCAGTTCGGGGGTTCGCCTGCTGGTCGCCACCAAGTCGTGGGATGCCGAGGCGGTGCGCGCGGTGGGGGCGGCGGGTGCCCGGCTCGTAGGTGAGAACCGCATCCAGGAACTGGTGGCCAAAGGGCCCACGCTCCGCTCCACTGGGGCGCGGGTCCATTTCATCGGGCACCTTCAGCGGAACAAGACTCGGGACGCCGTCGAGTGGGCCGATTGCATTCAGTCCATCGATGGCATCGAGATCGCCGAACGGTTGTCGCGGCTCTGCGTCCAGGCGGACCGCTCGCTCGAGGTCATGATCCAGGTCAACGTCTCCGGCGAGGAATCGAAAGCGGGTGTGGCACCGGATGAAGCCCTTCCGCTGGCGAGCGCCGTTGCCGGGCTCCCCGCGCTCTCCGTGACGGGCTTCATGACCGTCGGACTCAACTCCAGCGACGAGGCCTCCGTACGCGCGGGATACGCCCGATTGCGTGACATCCGCGACCGGGCACTCGTCCTCGCCGAACGGGGCGACGCCCCGGGCCTCGGCCACGCCTGGGAATTGTCCATGGGGATGTCCAGTGACCTCGAGTGGGCCATCGCCGAGGGCGCTACGATTGTCCGGCTCGGCACAGCCATCATGGGTGAGCGAGTACGGGGGGCGGATACTCTGGCGTCGTGATGTCGACAATGGTTCCCGATGCCACGGTGGAGTGGCTGCTCTCGAGCGATGAACCTGCGGCTCGATGGGTCGCGTTGACACGGCTACTTGGCCGGGCTCCCGACGACCCGGACGTGGTTACCGCTCACCGAGCGGTCCTAGCCGACCCGGGTACCCTCGACCTGATCGGTCGGCTCGTCGACTGGGACCGCCCGAGTCCGTTGGGCGGCCACAACAGCGCCGCGTACACCCCCAACCTCCTCGGCTTGTTGGCCGACATGGGCATCGAGCCAGGAGACGACCCGCGCGTCGACGCCACGATCGAGTCTCTGGTGAATCATCAGGACGAAAAAGGTCGGCTGGCCTCACCCGCGATCTTTAGCCGCATCGGTCCGGAACCCGTGCTCAGTGCGCTCCTGTGCGACAGCCACGCCATCGTCGAGGTCCTGATTCGGTTCGGCAAGGCCGAACACCAGGCCGCCCGGCTAGCGCTCGATCGGATGGGTGCCGACCTCACCGTGACCGCGCAAGGCCGAGCCTGGCCGTGCATCCCCCACCACGCATTCCGCGGGCCAGGCCGGAAAGCCGATGTATGCCCGCAGGTCACGGTGGAGGCCCTGCGGACCGTTTCCCTCCTCAAGGCCGACCGGCGTCCCATGGCTCCGGCCGACCTACTTTCGGCCGCGCAAACGATCCTTCACGTCTGGACCAACCGTGGAGCGGAGAAGCCCTACATGTTCGGTCATGGGATCTCGTTCAAGACGGTCAAGTGGCCGCCATTTTGGTACGGCGCCCTTGCGGTGCTCGATGCCATCGGGCCATACCGGGAGTTGTGGGACCCCAGCGCAGCAGGGCTCGATCCGGCGGATCGCAAGGCCATAGCCGAGCTCGCGGCGTGCCTCGTCGCCTACAACTTGGGACCCGAGGGTCGGGTCACACCACGCTCGTGCTACCGCGGTTTTGAGGACTTCTCGTTTGGGCAGAAGAAACTGCCTTCCCCCTTCGCGACCGCGCGCGTGCTCGCAACCCTTCGACCGTTTGAAGACCTGGCCTCCGACATCGAAAAGGTCGATGTCCTATCCCTAACCAGTTCCAAGGGCGGTACCGGAATGGCACGTGGGCCTCGGAGCGGCAAGCAATCCAAAGGGTAGGATGCGCCTTGAGTCATCCACCTCCGACCCCGGATACCCTATCCTCATGTCCGAAACTCCATCCAAGCGACGCGAGCGCCCCACCTACGGCACCGAAGAGCACGACCGACAGATATCCCGGCGCCTCAATGCCCTACGCGCGGCCGTCCTCGGCGCGAACGATGGCGTGGTCAGCGTTGCCGCTCTCGTCGTCGGCGTTGCGGCCGCCACAAACGTGTCGTCCCAGATCGCTACGGCAGGCTTCGCTGGTCTCGCCGCCGGGGCACTTTCGATGGCGGCGGGCGAGTACGTTTCCGTGAGTTCGCAGCGCGACGCCGAGGATGCCCAGCTCGCCCGCGAACGCAAATGGCACCTCGAGCGGCCGAAGTGGGAACTCGAGCAACTGGTGCGGCTCAACATGGAAACGGGGATGTCGGACAAGATCGCACGGGTCGCCGCGGAGGAGCAGACGGCGCACGATCCCGTCGCGGCCCACGCCCGCCTACACCTCGGAATCAGCGACCCTGAATACCTCACAAGCCCCATCCAGGCTGGCGTTGCGTCTCTCCTCGCGTTCACCGTCGGCGGGACGATCCCCGTTCTCACAATCCTCCTCGCGGGTCCATCGCTGAGAATCCCGTTGACCTTCTCCGTCGCCGTCGCATGCCTCGTCGGGACCGGAGCCGCGGCCGCGTACATCGCACACTCACCCAAGAAGCGCGCCATATTCCGCAATGTCATAGGCGGTTGCCTTGCGCTGGCCATCACCTATGGAATCGGTGCGCTCGTCGGGACCGCCATCTAGCGACTACTTAGCGACGACCCCCGCGTGGACGAGCCCGTAGGTCAGCGCCTCCGTCAGCGACTCCCACGAGGCCTCGATGACGTTGGGGCCCACCCCGACGGTCCGCCAGGTCTGACCCGTCTCGTTATCCACGGTCGTGATGAGAACGCGGGTGACGGCGTCCGTCCCATGGCTCGCCTCAAGGATACGGACCTTGTAGTCCGTGAGTTCGAACTTCCCGATCTCGGGATAGAGGCCCTGGACGGCGGTCCGGAGCGCGTGGTCAAGGGCGTTGACCGGGCCGTTCCCCTCTCCCTTGGCATCCACCTTGATGCCCCCCGCCGTGAGGGTGACGGTGGCTTCGGCGAAGGCCTCCGTCGGATCCTTGGGTGAGGTCTCGACCGCGACGCGCCAACCGTCCGTCGTCCAGTAGCGGGGTGCCTGACCCATCTCTTCAAGCAGGAGGAGCTCGAACGACGCATCGGCGGCGTCGAAGGTGTAACCCTCCGCCTCGAGCGCCTTGACCCGTTCGGTCACCCGACCGAGTAGTTCGGCCTGTCCCGTGAGGTCGAAGCCCAGCTCCTTGCCCTTGAGCTCGATCGACGCCCGCCCAGCCATCTCGGAGACGACCATGCGCATGTCGTTGCCCACGTACTCGGGTCGGGTGTGTTGGTAGAGGTCGGGATCGACGCGGATGGCGGAGGCGTGAAGCCCACCCTTGTGGGCAAAGGCTGACACACCGACGTACGGCTGGCGGGCGAAGGGGGTGATGTTGGTGATCTCGCTGATGGCGTGGGCGATACGGGCGGACTCCAGGAGTCCACCTTCCCGGAGCGCGGTTGCCCCCCGCTTGAGCTCGAGATTCGCCGCGACGGCGATGATGTCGGCGTTGCCCGTCCGCTCCCCGTAGCCGTTGATGCAGCCCTGGACGTGGGTGGCCCCTGCGGCGACCGCGGCCATGGTGTTCGCGACGGCGCAGCCGGAATCATTGTGAGTGTGTATGCCGATCGCGGCTCCGAGCTTGGCCTCCCGCACTTCAGTGACGATCCGGACGATGTCGTCGGGCAGCATTCCGCCGTTGGTGTCACACGGGACGAGGGTGTCGGCGCCGGCCTCGGCGGCCGTCCGGAGCACCGAGATCGAGTAGGCGGGATCCACCTCGTAGCCGTTGAAGAAATGTTCGGCGTCTAGGATGACCCGACGCCCCTCACCGACCAGGTAGGCGACGGTATCGCTCACCATCGCCAGGTTCTCCTCGGGCGTCGTCTTGAGGGCCCGCTCGACGTGCCGGATGTCCGACTTCGCCACGAGGGTGATGATGGGGGCCTCAGAGTCCAGCAGAGCGCGCACCTGGGGGTCCTGCGCGGCGGTCGTACCGGCCTTTCGGGTCGCGCCGAAGGCCGCGAGTGTGGCGTGGGCGAGTTCGAGTTCCTTGTGGGCGAGGTGGAAGAACTCCGTGTCCTTCGGAATGGCACCCGGCCAGCCGCCCTCGATGACAGCCACACCCAACTCATCAAGCAAGGGGGCGATCGCCATCTTGTCCGCGACGGAAAGGTTCATGCCCTCCTGCTGTGCGCCGTCCCTGAGGGTCGTGTCATAGACCTCGATCTGAGCCTTCATGACCGCTTCCTTTCACCTCTTCGCCGACCGAATCCCAAGCACAATTAAAAAACCTCCCAAGGTACAGGAGGTCGCGCGCCGGGTGTCCGACGCGCTACGGAATAACGATCGTGGCAAACATCGGGTTCATTCTGACACAGGTTCTCAGGGTCCGGCAAATGCAGCATGTGAGAATCGGATAGCCGAGGGCCCTAGTCCTCGGCCAAGCCTCCCTCATTGAGGGCCCGGCGGAGCAGGCGCCATCCGGGGAGTGCCCCGTCCATGACGGCGTAGAAACGCTTGTTGTGGCCGCGCTCGATGAGGTGGGCGAGTTCATGGACGACGACATACTCGAGGAGCTCTCTCTCGCGGCGGGCGAGTTCGAGGTTGAGGGTGATGCGCCTGGCGCTGGCGTTGCAGGTCCCCCAGCGGGTGGTCATCCGGCGGATGGTGAAGTCGGGCACGGGAACGCCGATGCGGGGCGACCATTCGGCGAGCAGGGGTGGAATAGCGCGGCGGAGCTCCCGGCGGAGTCGGTTGGCCTCCGGCCCCGGTTGGAGGGGAGCGGGCTGGCGGGCAAGGCGTTCGCGATGCTTGGCGATCCATGCGGCCTTGCTTTCCACAAACGCCGCTATGGCGCGATCGGAGACGTTGGTTGGCGCGGTGACGCGTACCTCCCCCGACGGGGCCTTGACGCTCAACCGAAGGTGACGGACGGCCTTGCGCGTGACGGTGTAGTCCAGAAACGCCGCGGCCATGATGGAAGCGTACACAGACGATTCGCGAGAGACTGTATCCAACGAAAATGGGAAAGAGAACCGCGTCGTGACATCCCCCGAAATCCCGCCGACCATTCCGGCCGTCGAGCCCTCGACGGCCGTCCCCTCAGGGAAGCGTGGCCGATTCGGCTGGGGGGCCGGGGCGGCCGTCGCTCTTGTCGCCCTCGGCGGGGGCGTGGCGTTCGGTGCGCTTGGCCCTGGATTCGGCGGTGACGACGCCGCCATTCCGAGCCCCTCGCCCTCGGCGACGATGCCGACCGCGTCTCCGACGGCGTTTATCGAGACAACGCGGTTCACCATTCCGGAGTACTTCACGGCCGCCGATATCTTCGAACGTGGCGAGGAGGTGCTAGGCATCCCCGTCGAAGAGTTTGAGGCTGCGGCGGCGCAGCCGGAGTTGATCGGGCTTCCCCCCGAGGCGAACGGCTCGGTCGAGGGATGGCTCGGCGCCTTCACCTACTGGATCCCCGAGACGGCCACGGCCGCAGACGTCCTGGCCGAGATGATCGACGGGACTTTGATGCACCTCGACGCACGCGGCGTCGCTCCCGAGGACCGGCTTGAGGTCCTTACCAAGGCGTCGCTCATCGAGAAGGAGGTCAGTCGCGACGAGGACCGCCCGAAGGCCGCGCGCGTCATCGAGAACCGGCTGGCTGCGGACATGAGACTGCAATTCGACTCGACGGTGCACTACGTGGTCGGGGCCACCAGCGCCTACACCTCTGATGAGGACCGGGCCGTCGACAGCCCCTACAACACCTACTTGTACAAGGGGCTACCAATCGGACCGATCTGTTCGCCCAGCCTGCCCTCCATCGACGCGGTGCTGAGTCCGGCCGACGGGACATGGATCTACTTCGTCGCGATCAACCTGGACACAGGCGAGACCGCATTTGCGACGACCCCCGAGGAGCACGAGGCGAACGTCGAACTCCTCAGGGCTTGGGAACGCGAGCACTGAGGGTGGTGAGGAGATGCGTGGCGATCTCCTCGACATCTTGAAGTTCACCCGACGCCACCGCCATGACTAGCTCGAACGCTTGGCCTTGCGTCATCGCGAGTCTGTAGCCGTTCAATCCGATAAAGACGACGGTGGCGTGCCACGCGATCCGCTTGTTCCCATCGACGAGCGCATGGTTTGAGACGAGGGAGTGAAGAAGCGCCGCAGCCTTCGCCTCAAGCGTCAAGTAGGCGTCGGCTCCCATGATGGTTGTGTGGGGGCGCGCGAGCGCGGATCCGAGCAGGCCCAAGTCGCGGGCGGGGCCAACACCGATGTCATCACACAGCCTGAGCAGGTCCTCCAGCTCAAGGTACCTCATCACGCGGGCTACACCGTGCCGAGTCGCTCAAGGGTCTCCGCCCACTCGGCCTTCGCCTCGGCCGAGAGCGCATCGAGTTCGTGTCGCCTCGCGTACCGCTCGGCCCGCTCGATCACGGCACGGCGCGTCACCTCCTGCCGGGATGCCTTCTCCTCGGCGACGAGGATGTCGAGGGCCGCCTCAAGGGCGCTGTCGGTGCGAAGGGTCATGGCCATATAGCCATGGTATCACTTTGGTATCACCGTCGCCGAAACCGATCACACGACCTAGCCTGGAGGCGTGCCAACCGAGTCGTGGGCCTCAAGCGTGGCGGTACGCAAATCCATGCGGAGCAACCGCTCCCGCGACACTTCACCAGAACTGGCGATGCGGCGAGCGCTCCACGCGATGGGACTGCGCTACCGGGTGAACGCCCGTCCGCTACCCGAACTGCGGCGCACAGCGGATATCGTCTTCCGATCTGCGAAGATCGCCGTCTTCGTCGACGGTTGCTTCTGGCACGGCTGCCCGGAGCACTACATCGCACCTGAGAGCCACGTGGAGTACTGGTTCGAGAAGATCCTCCGCAACCAAGCCCGCGATCGCGAGACGGATGCCGCACTTGAGGAGGCTGGATGGCTTTCCCTCCGCTACTGGGAACACGTTCGGGTGGAGGAGGCTACGAAGGCGATAGCCGCCCATGTCAGATGTCGTCGACCTTCCACTCGGCCATCGTAATGAACCTCCACGAGTGGCTTGCCCCCTGTACGGTGCGCCGCGCTTCCCTGTAGTCAATGGATGCCCGGCTGATACGCCGTGCCTCCGGTGGGATGTCCCAGTACCTTGCTAGTCTCGCGCCATGGAGGATCGCCCAAGGCTGCTCGACCTCTTCTGCTGCGCAGGCGGGGCCGCTATGGGCTACTACCGAGCTGGTTTCGAGGTCGTGGGCGTGGATATCGAAGCACAGTCGAACTTCCCCTTCGAGTTTGTGCAGGCAGATGCCCTCACGCTCGATCAAGAGTTCATCCAGTCATTCGATGCGATCCACGCTTCGCCCCCATGCCAGTCCTACTCAGACCTTGCGAAACGCAACAAGAATGCCGACAAATGGCCGCGCCTCATCGAACCGACTCGCAAAATGCTCGACACGACAGGCCTTCCATACATGATCGAGAATGTCGAAGGCGCCCCTCTTATTGATCCTGTTGTGCTCTGCGGCACGATGTTCCCCCCACTCCGAGTTATTCGCCATCGTCTCTTCGAGGCGAACTTTCCACTATCGACACCCCCGCATGGGCCGCATCCATTGGTTTTCACCCACGACAAGCGCAAACGTCACTACGGGATCCTCAACCAGGACACCTCGTTCGTACAGGTAACCGGCGGCGGCAACTGCTCGGTCGCCAACGCCCGGGACGCGATGGGCATCGGCTGGATGACGAAGAATGAACTCAACGAGTCCATCCCTCCCGCGTATACCGAGTACCTCGGGAAGCAAGTACTAAGTGAGGTCATCCGGCGACTCGAGCTCCAGGCCGCATAGCAGAGAGGCTCGTGATGTCTCGAAGCGCCAAAGCCCGGATCGCCGAGTACCTGATAGCCCACGTCGGAGAGATCGTGACCGCCAAGCAGCTTCAGGAAGTCGCCGAGCCTGTCAGCGAATGGGCGAGACGTGTTCGTGAGTTGCGTGACGAAGAAGGCTGGCCAATCGTGACGCAGCACGACTCGGCGAAACTGCGCCCCGGTGAGTACATCCTCGAATACCTTCCTGCCGAACGACGTGACGTGACATTCCAGCGCGAAATCTCACAGCGTCTCCGCGCCGAGGTCCTAGACCGCAACGGATTCACCTGCCAGATGTGCGGAAAGACGCCGGGTGACACCGCCCCCGACACGGGCCGAAAGGTCCGGCTCCACGTCGGCCACATCGTCGATAAAAGCCTTGGCGGCAAAGACGAGGCGTCCAACCTCCGTACGCTCTGCTCGACCTGCAACCAGGGTGCGAAGAACCTGACGCTTGAAAAGCCCTCGAGTATCTGGCTACTGTCGCAGGTCCGCCGCGCGGGTATCGATGAACAGCGGGCCGTGTACGAGTGGCTCGCGAAGAAGTTCGGGACGAACGGCTAGTCGTCGAAGATCTGCTTCGCAAATTCGTCGTACTCTGGTAGCACGCTGAGTACGGCCCGAGCCGCTGGCCAGACTGATGCCCGAGCGCGAACTAGGCCGTGCCCACTTGTGAAACCTATTGAGATGCCCTGATCGACTGGCCTAGCGCACCCGGCGCATCCACCCATAAGAGTCGGGCACCCGCCCGTACTGGATGTCCATCAACTCCTTGCGGATCGCCATGGTGACCTCGCCGGCCGAGCCGTCCCCGACCGTCGTGTTGAAGTCCGCTCCGACGAAACGTCCCACGGGTGTCACGACAGCCGCCGTCCCGCATGCGAACACCTCGGTGATTTCTCCGTCGTCCACACCCTCCCGCACCTCGGCTAGCGAGATGCTCCGCTCGACAACCTTGGTGCCGTCATCGTCCAGCAGTTTGAGCACGGAGTCGCGGGTGATGCCCTCGAGAATGGTTCCGGTCAGGCGCGGGGTCTCGATCGTGCCGTCCTTCCGCACGATGCACAAGTTCATTCCCCCGAGCTCCTCGAGGTATATACCGGTGGCGGCATCTGTGAACAACACCTGCTGGCAGCCGTTCTCGTGCGCCTGCATCTGCGGCAGCAAGGATGCCGCATAGTTGCCCCCGCACTTGGCCGCCCCCGTCCCGCCCGATCCGGCTCGGTGAAAGCCCTCCACGACCCAAATCGAGACCGGCTTGACGCCGCCGGGGAAGTACGGACCGACGGGACCGGCGATGAGGAGGTAGTCGACGACATTCGCGGGGCGTACCCCGATGAACGCCTCCGAGGCGAACATGTACGGCCGGAGGTACATGCTGGACTCCGGGACGCTGGGCACCCACTCGTGATCGAGGGCTATGACCGCCTCAATCGAGCCGAGAAAATCCTCGACCGAGAGCTCGGGCAGGGCAAGGCGCCGGGACGACGCCTGGAAGCGCTCGGCGTTCGCCTCGGCCCGGAATAGCCAGATTGAGCCATCCTCGTGGCGGTAGGCCTTGAGGCCCTCGAAGACCTCCTGGGCGTAATGAAGCACGGCCGCGGCGGGGTCGAGCGTCAGGGGACCGTAGGGCTCGACACGGCGATCCGTCCAGCCGTCCGCCTTGGTCCACGTCATCCGGGCCATGTGGTCGGAAAAGGCGGTGCCGAAACCCAGGTCGGCGAGGACGGCCGCCCGCTCGGACTCAGAGCGCGGCGTCTCACTGGGGTGGACGGCGAAAGCCTCGACCGACGAGGTTGTGGCGCTCATGTGCGGGTCCTTCCTTCCCATTCCCTCGTGGACTATGCGGTGATCCGTGCTGCGATCGCGTCACCTATCTCGGATGTCGAGCGCTTGGTGTCCCCCTTGCTCGCGGCATCGGCGGCGACGGCATTCTCCACCTTCGTCGCCAGGTCCGGGTACCCGAGGAAGTCGAGCATCATGGCGACGCTCAGGACGGTCGCCGAGGGGTCGGCGATTCCCTTGCCCGCGATATCCGGGGCCGAACCATGGATCGGCTCGAACATACTCGGCGCGGTCCGGTCGGCGTTGATGTTGCCAGACGCCGCCAGGCCTATCCCCCCGGACACCGTCGCGGCGAGGTCGGTGATGATGTCGCCGAAGAGGTTGTCCGTGACGATGACGTCGAAGCGACCTGGGTCGGTCGCCATGAAGATGGTCGCGGCGTCGATGTGAAAGTAGTCCCACGTCACGCCCGGATACTCGGCTGCCACCTCCTCGACCGTGCGCTGCCACAGGTGCCCGGCATGGACGAGGACGTTGTGCTTGTGGACGAGCGTGACGTGCTTCCGGGTGCGCTTGAACGCGAGCTCGAACGCATATCGCACGACCCGCTCCACGCCATGCCGGGTGTTGACGGACACCTCGGTCGCGATCTCGTGAGGGGTCCCTACGCGGAGCGCCCCCCCGTTGCCCACATATGGACCCTCGGTGCCCTCCCTGACGACGACGAAGTCGATCTCGCCCGGATCGCGGAGCGGCGAGGTCTCGCCGGGGTACAGCTTGGACGGCCGGAGATTCACATATTGATCCAGCTCGAAGCGCAACCGCAACAGGAGCCCCCGCTCGAGCACCCCGCTGGGCACGGTCGGGTCGCCGACGGCACCCAACAGGATGACGTCTTGTTTCCTGATCGCGGCGAGATCGGCATCGGTCAGGGTCTCGCCGGTGTCGTGCCACCGCTTAGCTCCCAAGTTGAAACTGGTCTCCTCGAAGACGAGGCTGGCCCCGTCCGCGGCGGCGTGGAGGCACTTCAGTGCCTCCACGACCACCTCAGGTCCGATCCCGTCGCCAGGGACGACGGCGAGTTTGTAGGTCGTCACTCCTGGCCGGCCTTGCCTTCCTCGTATCCGGCATCCTCGACCTTGTTCCACAGGAAGAGCTTGCGCAACTTCGGGCCCACGGCCTCGATCGGGTGACCCTCGCCCTTGGCCCTGAGTTTCTTGAACTCCGGGGCGCCCGCGTCCTGGTCGGCGATGAACCGCTTGGCGAAGGAGCCGTCCTTGATCTCGGCGAGCACCTCTTCCATGCGCTTCTTCACTCCCTCGTCGATGATACGCGGGCCGGAGACATAGTCGCCGTACTCCGCGGTGTCGGAAATCGACCAGCGCATCTTGGAGATGCCGCCCTCGATCATGAGGTCGACGATGAGCTTCAGTTCGTGAAGCACCTCGAAGTAGGCGATCTCGGGCTGGTAGCCGGCTTCCGTCAGCACCTCGAATCCGTGCTGAACCAGCTGGGTGGCCCCGCCACATAGGACGGCCTGCTCCCCGAAGAGGTCCGTCTCGGTCTCCTCGGTGAAGGTCGTCTTGATGCCGGCGGCTCGAAGCCCGCCGATGCCCATGGCGTAGCTGAGCGCGGTCTCCCACGCCGTGCCGGACTCGTCCTGCTCCACGGCGACGAGCACGGGAACGCCGCGGCCGGCGACGTACTCGCGGCGGACGAGATGGCCAGGCCCCTTGGGGGCAACCATGGCGATGTCGACGCCCTTGGGCGCGGTGATGTACCCGAAGCGGATGTTGAACCCGTGGGCGAACATGATCATCTTGCCAGGGGCCAGGTTGGGCTCGATCGAGCTCTCAAAGAGGATCCTCTGGAGGGAATCGGGCACGAGGATCATGATGACGTCGGCCCAGGCGACCGCCTCGCCGATCTCGGCGGGCTCCCACCCGTCATCCTTGGCCTTCTTCCAGTTCGTGGATCCCTCTTTGTCCACGACCTTGACGTCCACGCCGGAGTCACGCAGGTTCTGTGCGTGGGCGTGTCCCTGAGAGCCGTAGCCGATGATGGCCACCTTCTTGGACTGGATGATCTTGAGATCCGCGTCCTTGTCGTAGAACAGTTCAGCCATGGCTGCCTCCTTGTTTCGCTTCTGTGACTAAAGAAATCTACTCGGTTCCGGCCGACTCCGGGCCGGAACGATCTAGCGCCCGCTCGGTGATGGACCGACCACCGCGCCCGATGGCGACGGTACCGGACTGGACGATCTCCCTAAGTTCATGCGGGGAGAGGGCCGTCATGAAGGCCTCGAGCTTCGCGGGTGTACCCACCGCCTCGATGATGAGCGAATCCGGCGACACGTCGACGACATGGGCACGGAACAGTTCGACGAGCTGAAGGACCTCGCTACGTTGCCTCACATCGCATCGAACTTTGACGAGGAGGAGTTCACGGTGGACCGAACGCTCCGGCTCGAGCTCGACGATCTTGAGGACGTGGACGAGCTTGTTCAGCTGCTTCGTCACCTGCTCAAGGGGAAGCCCCTCAACGTCCACGACCACGGTGATCCTCGAGATCTCCGGATGCTCCGTCGGGCCCACCGCTAGGGAATGGATGTTGAACGCCCGGCGCGAGAACAACCCGGCCACCCGGGCCAATACCCCGGGCTGGTTGTCTACCAGGACGGACAGCGTGTGCTTATACATTTCAGTCCTCCCGATCGAAGACGGGGGCGATGCCCCGCGCGTACTGAACCTCGTCGTTGCTGACCCCGGCCGCGACCATGGGCCACACCATCGCGTCGCGCGAGACGGTGAATTCCACGACCACGGGCTGGTCGTTGATCTCGTTGGCTTTCTTTATCGTGGCGTCCACGTCGGTCTCCTTGTCGCAGCGCAACCCGACGCACCCCATCGCCTCCGCCAGCTTGACGAAGTCGGGGATGCGCCTCGTGTCGTGACCCGTGTGGAGGTCCGTGTTGGAGTAGCGCTCGTTGTAAAAGAGCGTCTGCCACTGGCGGACCATCCCGAGGGACGAGTTGTTGATGATCGCCACCTTGATGGGAATCTCGTTAAGGGCGCAAGTCACCATCTCCTGGCCGGTCATCTGGAAACAGCCGTCACCGTCGATGACCCAGACCGTACGGTCGGGCGCACCCACCTTGGCCCCCATGCCCGCAGGCAGCCCGTACCCCATCGTCCCCAACCCCCCCGAGGTCAGGAACGACCTCGGCCTCTCGAGGCGGATGAACTGGCTCGCCCACATCTGATGCTGGCCGACCCCTGCGGCATAGATGGCCTCGGGCCCCGTGATCTCGCCTATCCGCTGGATCACGTGCTGGGGCGAAAGATGCCCGTCCTCCGTCGGGGTATATCCCAGAGGATAAGTCTCCCGCCAATGGTCGAGTTGACGCCACCAGGCCTCAAGGTCGGGTTTACCGTGCTTGCGATGCTCCTCGGCCAAGGCCGGGACGAACTCCGCGAAGATGTCCTTGAGGTCGCCGACGATGGGGACGTCGACAATACGGTTCTTACCGATCTCGGCCGGGTCGATGTCAGCGTGGACGATCGTCGCATGCGGGGCGAACGACTCGAGTTTGCCGGTCACGCGATCGTCGAAACGAGTCCCTAGGGCGACGATGAGGTCCGCCTTCTGCAGGGCGGTCACGGCCGGGACCGTCCCATGCATGCCCGGCATGCCTAGGTTCTGAGGATGGGAATCGGGCACGGCACCACGGGCCATGAGGGTCGTGACGACGGCGGCCCCGGACGCGTCCACAAGCTTTCGGAGGCCGTCCCAGGCGCCCGACCGAATCACGCCGCCGCCGACGTACAGGACGGGGCGCCGGGCGGTTGCGAGGAGCTTTGCGGCCTCTTGGATCGACTTCGAGTGAGGCTTGACGACGGGGTGGTACCCGCGCAGCTCGAACGGCTGGGGCCAGAAGAAGGTCGTCTTGGCCACTAGGGCCGACTTGGTGACGTCGATAAGTACCGGCCCCGGGCGCCCCGTCGTCGCGATATGAAACGCCTCCTGGACGGCCCGGCCGATCTGGGCCGGATCGGTGACGATCTCGTTGTGCTTGGTGATCGGCTGGGTGATCCCGACGATGTCCGCCTCCTGGAAGGCGTCCGTGCCGATGCTTTCGGCCACGACCTGACCGGTCACACACACGATGGGGATCGAGTCCATGTTGGCGTCCGTGATCGCGGTGACGAGGTTGGTCGCTCCGGGACCCGACGTCGCCATGCACACCCCTGGACGCCCCGTCACGTGGGCGTACCCCGAGGCTGCGTGGCCTGCCCCTTGCTCGTGCCTCACAAGAATGTGTCGAAGGATGGTCGAATCGAAGAGGGCGTCGTGCGCCGGGAGAAGCACCCCTCCCGGGATCCCGAAGATGTCCGTCGCGCCCGAGAGCTCGAGCGAGCGGATGAGCGCCTGCGCCCCGGTCATCTCCGTCGGGGAAACCTTGACGGATGCGGGAGGCTTCGCCTTTGCCGCCGCTGGTGGCGTGGCCGCCTGGTCTTGCTGGGCCTTGGCCATGATCTCTCCTTGCTTGCCTATGGAACGGGGCGGCCTTGTCGTCCGCCTCGCATGGAAAACCCCCTCCGGTTTCTGAGGGGGATGCGCGCGGACGAACCGAGGTACGGGACTAAATGTCCGCGCGCCTGGGTACTACAAGGTTCGCCTGCATGTCCCCGACTCTACGGCACTTGGGCGCCATTTCCGTCCATTTTGATAATCTTCTCACATTGTGGGTCACGTTCTCGTATAGTAAGACTCTCTCTCGAACCCTAGCCGGAAAGCAGAACCCTTATCGCCGATAAGTCGAGGATCTTCTCCTCGGAGATATAGATGATCGCACTCCGGGTGACAACGGGTGCGCTTTCTAGCCGGAGTAGCCGCCACACGGCCTCGACGATGGCCGCGTAGGCCCGCATCATCCACACGGGGATCGGGATGACCCGAAGCTTCCGCCCGGCGTCCTCCTCAAGCAGGCGCCGGAAGAGGTCCCGGACCCGCTCGGGGGGCTCCTCCGCCACATTGACGACGCGGGTCTTGGACGCCGATCCCCCCGTCATCGACCCCACGGCCGCGCGCGCGGCGGCGCACAGCAGGCTTACCGGAGTCATCGACCACCGGCTCTTGCTTCCGGGCAGAAGCACCCACCGCCAGAGCCTCAGCCTCCGGAGGTTGGGCAGGATCGTGCGATCCCCCGGCCCGTAGATGATGCTCGGTCGGAGGATCGTCAACGGACGCTTGGTACGTGCGGCCTCCTCCTCCAGCACCCCCTCGGTCTCCAATTTGGAACGGGAGTACGCATCGTGGAGACCCTCTCCCGTCACGTCGTCCTCACGTAGGGCCAGTCCGCCTACGCTCGCGGGGTACACGCTCGCGGACGAGACAAAGGCTAGTGGAACTCCAGGCCAGGCCTCGAGGATCCGCCGGGATCCGTCGACGTTCGCCGCCCGCAGGGTGTGATCGGCATCGAAGGTCGCAAGAGAAGCGGCGCAGTGGACGATGGCGTCGACCTTGGGGAGCGGCACCTCACCCGCGTACTCGTGGCGCAGGTCCCATAGGATCGTCTCCGGGTGCCCCGGGATAGACCTCCGCGCGAGCCGCACGACCTGATGCCCCACGGACTCGAAGTCAGCCGCGACGGCCCCGCCGACGAACCCCCCCGCGCCCGTGACAGCCACCGTCCGGCTGGGCGCGGAACGCGCCTCAAGTCCCTCAGTGCCGGATTCCGGTCGATTCTCAGCACTCATCGACTGCAGGGATAGCCAGGATCCGCATCCGGTGCCACGACTACTCAAGGACCGCTCCCTGGGAGGCGCTCCCGACCAGTTTCGCGTACTTGACGAGCACTCCGTGCGTGAACTTATGAGGCAGGGGCTTCCAGCCCGACTTCCGAGCGTCGAGTTCCTCGTTGCTCACGAGGGCATCAATGGTCTTCGCCTTGACGTCGAGCCGAATCCTGTCCCCGTCCTTGACGAACGCGATGGGGCCGCCGTCGGTGGCCTCGGGTGCGATGTGGCCCACGCACAGGCCCGTGGTCCCACCGGAGAAGCGCCCGTCGGTCACGAGGAGCACATCCTTGCCGAGCCCTGCACCCTTGATGGCCGCGGTGATGGCGAGCATCTCCCGCATCCCGGGACCACCCTTCGGGCCTTCGTACCGGATGACCACGACGTCGCCCTTGGTGATGGTTCCATCGGCGAGGGCATCAAGCGCCCCACGCTCCCGCTCGAAGACCCGCGCCGTCCCTTCGAACACCTCCGAGTCGAATCCGGCCGTCTTGACCACAGCCCCGTCCGGCGCAAGGGAACCCCGAAGGATCGTCGTGCCGCCGGTCTTGTGGATGGGATTGTCGAGGACGCGGATGATCTTTCCGTCGAGGTCGGGAGGGTCGATGTCGACGAGGTTCTCCGCGACCGTCTTACCCGTCACGGTAAGGGCGTCCCCGTGGATGAGTCCGGCGTCGAGGAGCGCCTTCATCACGACGGGGATGCCTCCCACTCGATCGATATCGTTCATCACGTACGCGCCGAAGGGCTTGACGTCCGCGAGGTGAGGCACCTTGTCGGAAATGCGGGAGAAATCGTCGAGGGTGAGGTCGACGTTGGCCTCGTGGGCGATCGCGAGGAGGTGCAGCACGGCGTTTGTGGAACCACCCAGGGCCATGACGACGGTGATGGCGTTCTCGAAGGCTTTCTTCGTCATGATCTGCCGGGTCGTGATCCCCTTGCGGAGAAGCCCCACCACGGCCTCGCCCGATCGATGGGCGAAGGCATCCCTGCGTCGGTCGGCGCTTGGCGGGGCGGCCGAACCCGGCAGTGCCATCCCCATCGCCTCGATGGCCGACGACATGGTGTTGGCCGTGTACATGCCCCCGCACGCACCCTCACCGGGGCAGATGGCCCGCTCGATACGGTCGACATCCCCCAGCGACATCAGGCCCCTGGCGCACGCCCCCACGGCCTCGAAGGCGTCGATGATCGTGACGGGCTTCTCCGTCCCGTCCTCGAGCTTGACCCATCCCGGCGCGATCGTTCCGGCATACAGAAAGACGGCCGAGACGTCGAGGCGGGCGGCGGCCATGACCATCCCGGGCAGTGACTTGTCGCATCCAGCGAGCAGCACCGCTCCATCGAGGCATTCGGCCTGCATGACGGTCTCGACGCTGTCGGCGATGAGGTCGCGAGAGGGGAGCGAGAAGTGCATGCCCTCGTGTCCCATGGCGATCCCGTCGCTCACAGAAATGGTCGCGAATTCGAGCGGATAGCCGCCTCCGGAGTGGACGCCTTCCTTTGCCGCCTTGGCCAGACGATCGAGTGAGAGGTTGCAGGGCGTGATCTCGTTCCAGGACGACGCGATGCCGATCTGAGGTTTGGAGAAATCGCCATCCCCCATGCCGACGGCGCGAAGCATGCCCCGGGCGGCGGACGCCTCCAGCCCATCGGTCACCTGGCGGGAATGGGGCTTCATGTCGGGTGGGGTAGTCATGCCTGGAGTCTAAAGCCGACACTCGGGAGTGGCACTATTCACCAGAATGCACACCCGTAGCGATTGCGGGAGTAGCATCGTGGCTTGTGCGTCTTGGCATAAAGAACCTCAAGCGGCTCATACTTGGCCAGCCCCTGGCCTCCGAGCATCTCGAAGGCCAGTTACTGCGGAAGTCGATCGCCCTCCCCGTCTTCGCCTCCGACGCCCTCTCCTCAGTCGCCTACGGCCCCCAAGAGCTTCTGATGATCCTCGGACTCGGTGGCCTGAGCTTCCTTTCCTTTGCTCCACAAGTCGCGGCCGCCATCATCTGCCTCCTCCTCATCGTCATCGCCTCATACCGGCAACTCATCAAGGCCTACCCCTCTGGGGGCGGCGACTACGAGGTCGCACATAAAAACCTCGGCCCGTGGCCCGGCATGATCGTCGCCGCAGCGCTACTTATCGATTACGTCCTGACCGTGGCCGTGTCGATCGCGTCCGGGGTGGACAACATCATCTCGGCCCTCCCCGAGATCGATTTCCTCAGGGTAGAGATGGCGATCGTCTTCGTCGTCATCCTCGTCGCCATGAACCTCAGAGGAGTGAGGGAGTCCGGCAGGGCCTTCGCGCTGCCGACCTACCTCTTCATGGGCAGTGTCGGCCTGACCATCATCATCGGCCTCATCCGAAACGCCATGGGGACCCTCCCACAAGCCGAGTCGGCGGGATACATGATCAACGAAGTGTCGATGGGCCAGGCCGCCATTGTGCTATTGGTCCTTCGCGCATTCGCAAGCGGCTGCGCGACCCTAACCGGGGTCGAAGCGGTCGCCAACGGCGTACCCGCCTTCCGGATTCCCAAGGTACGCAACGCCCAGAGGACCCTCACCATGATGGGCCTCATCGCGACATCGTTCTTCGCCGGCATCACGGCGCTCGCCATCCTCACTCATGTCCATTACGCCGAACATCCATGCGACCTCCAGGGTTGGACGGAGTGCGGTAGCGAACCACAACGAAGCGTCATCGCCCAGATCGCCGCGTCCGTCGATGGGACCGACCTTCACCTGCTGTTTTTTGCCGTCCAATTCACGACGGCCATCGTCCTACTTCTCGCCGCCAACACGGCCTTCAACGGCTTCCCCCTGCTCAGTTCCGTGCTCGCGAGGGACAACTATGCCCCCAAAGCCATGCGCACACGAGGTGACCGCCTCGTCTTTTCCAATGGCGTCATCAGCCTCGGATTGGCCGCGGCCCTGCTCCTGATCACCTTCCGCGCCAGCCTCACCCATCTCATCCAGATGTACATCATCGGCGTGTTCATCAGCTTCACCCTCGGACAAACCGGCATGGTCGTCCACTGGACGCGGGAACTCCGACTCAAAACGGTGCCGAGACGTGAAGCGCTCATCAGTCGATTCATCAACGCAATCGGCATGGTCTCGACGGCTTCTGTCCTCGTCATTGTGACCGTCACGAAGTTCACCCACGGGGCCTGGATCGTCTTCACCCTCATGCCCATCATCATTTTCGTTCTGTACAACACGAAGAAGCATTATCGCCATGTCGACAATCAGATCCGTTTGGATACCAAGATGGAATTCGGATCCTTGGGTGATCACGCAATCGTTCTCGTCGGCCGCCTCCACAAGCCCGCCCTCAAGGCCCTCGACTACGCCATTGCGGCCGACCATAAGAGCCTCGAGGCGGTACATATCGAGATGGATGAGGCAGCGGCAGACCGCCTGAGGCGTGCGTGGCGTCGACATAAAATCCTCGTACCCCTCGTCACCATCCCTTCGCCGTACCGCGACGTCAGCACGCCACTCATCGAGTACATCAAGGCTCATCGCGAGGTGCACGGCTCCGAGGTCATCACCATCTACGCCCCGCAATACATCTACGGCCACTGGTGGGAGGGTTTCCTCCACAACAGGCGCACTCAACAGGTGCGAAAGCGTCTCATGCTCTTCCCCGGCGTCCAGGTCACCTTGGTTCCTTGGCTCCTCGACTCCTCGCGCGCCCTCTACACTCGCCCGCCTCGACCCCTCCCCGGGCAGGAGCGTCGTGGCGAACCCGTCCGCGCGATTCCCGCCCTACGCCCGCTTAGCACTCCGCGGAACGGCACCCCCAAACCCTCGACCGAAAAGACCCGCCGCCGTTCCCTTCCCAGACCAAAGAAGTCCAAGTGATGCTCCTATGACGGGCAACCCGATCGAGCGGATCATCGAAGGCCTAGGAAACACCGAATACGAGCCGGAGGTCAGCACGCGTTGGGGAGACGCCGCGGTCGAGCGATCGAACGCTGCGTGGATGGCCCTTGGGCCGGATGGCCAGCAGGAGCACATGGCGAAGCACCTTCGGGTCGCCCAGGGCATCGCTGGCCTGGCCGCCGAATACGTAGAGGCTTCGTCCCCCGAGGTTCAGGCGCTCGTGGCCCGGCACTACGACTGGATTTCACTATTCTGGCTCCCCGATCGCGAGGCCTATCGCGCCCTAGCCGACATGTATGTCGCCGACCACCGTTTCCGGGCAAACTACGACAAGTACGGAGACGGCACAGCCGAACTGTTGCACGACGCCATACACCACTGGGCCGACGCGAACCTCCAGTAGGCATCCTGGTGCAATATCGGGGTCGCACCTAGCCTGGATGGTGGCCTACGACAACCCCATGAAGAACGTGGTGCACTGGCAACCTTCTTCCCCGCCTCGAAGCGGCATGCTTCCCTCATGTTTCACAAGGGAGCGTCGGTCATCGGGGACTTCCCCCACCTCACGGGAGACACCCACGCCGCGAGCACCTTCCGTGTGGCATCCGTCGAGGAGGCTGAGGCGTGTCGCGACGAACTCGTCGCCGTCGTCGAGGCCTGCCTAGCCCTGAATGACTTCTCGAACCACCGACCCGGGGCGCATAAGGAGGAAGACTAGTTGACGAACTCCACCTCCCCGCCGGGGCCGTCCGCATAGGGGCCGACGGCGACGACGTTCTCGGGCTCCCTGCCCTCTCGGAGCGCCTCGACCTGGCGTCGGAGCAGGGCGGCGAAGCGGCTGTCGGCGGCGCGAACGGCCCCGCCGAGGTGGGGGGTGATGAGCACCCCAGGGGTGCGCCAGAGGGGGTGGTCCGAAGGAAGCGGCTCGGGATCGGCGACGTCGAGGGCGGCTCTGAGTCGGCCCGATGCTGTCTCGGCTAGGAGGGCCTCCTGATCCACGACCCTTCCCCTTCCGATGCTGACCAGAAGGGCTCCGTCTGTCATCGCCGAGAGGAAGCGTGCGTCGACTAGGTGAATGGTCTCCTCGCTCAAGGGCGTGACAACGAAGACGACCTCAGCCGTGCCGAGTAGGGCGAGCAACTCATCCGCGCCATGAATGGCGCGGCCGTTGGGGTCGGTGCGGGCGGTCCTGGCCACCGCCGTGACCTCCGCCTCCATGGCTTCGAGCCTCAGTGCTATGGCAGCGCCGATGCTCCCATACCCAACGATCAGGCACCTCCGATCGGCGAGCGAGGTCAGCTCCCGCCATCTCCACGTTCCCGTCGTCATGTCGCGGGCGGCTTCGTCGATGCCCCTTAGAACCGCGAGGGCGAGCCCGATGGCCATCTCCGATGTCCCGGTGTCATGCACGCCGCGGGCGTTCGCCAGGGCCACGCTAGGCGGGGTGTGCTCGATCGCGTGCTCGTAACCGGCCGAGGGAAGCTGGAGGAGGCGAAGGTTGGGCAGAGCGTGTGTCCGCCGGAGCATCGTGCCTCCGCCCTTGTAGTACGGCACGGCGGCGATGGTGAGGGCCTCTCGAAGATCCTCGGGCGCCTCGTCCTCCATGTCCCACACGACCGCCCTGGCGTCGGGGCCAAGGTCCCCCACAAGCGGCACGAATCGCTCGTCGGGGACTGAGAGCGTGATCAACCCTCGACCCCGGCCCTCCGGAGGATGATCTCGCGGACGCGCCCGGCGTCGGCCTGACCTTGTGTCGCCTTCATGACCGCCCCTACGATGGCACCCGCGGCCTGGACTTTGCCTTCCTTGATCTTGGCGAGCACTTCAGGCTGGGCGGCGAGGGCCTCATCAACGGCCGCCTCGAGCGCGCCATCGTCCGAGACGATGGCGAGACCCCGCGCTGCCGCTACGACCCGGGGTGAGCCCTCGCCCGCCAGCGTGCCGGCAAGAGCCTGGCGCGCGAGCTTGTCGTTGAGGGCCCCGGAATCAACAAGTGCCTGGAGCTCGGCAATGTCGGCCGGGGTAACCGGCAATTCAGCGAGGTCCACACCCGTCTCATTCGCGATGCGCGCGAGCTCACCCATCCACCACTTTCGCGCCGCCTGAGGGGATGCACCTGCCGCGATCGTGTCCTCGATCAACCCCACCGAATCGGCGGCCACCACGTCCCTCATCTCGAGATCGGCGAAGCCCCACTCAACCTGAAGCCGAGCGCGCATCTTCGCAGGATGCTCGGGCAGGGTGCCACGCAACTCCTCGATCCACTCCTCGGCCGGTTCAACGGGCATGAGGTCGGGCTCGGGGAAGTACCGGTAGTCGTCCGCCTCTTCCTTCGAACGGCCGGGTGTCGTCGAGTTGGTGTCCTCGTGCCAGTGGCGTGTCTCCTGGGTGACGGCCTTCCCCGCGGAGAGCAACTCCCCCTGGCGGGCGACCTCATAGTGGATCGCCTTCTCGATCGCCCGAAGGGAGTTGACGTTCTTGGTCTCCGAGCGCTTCCCGAAGGGCACGGCCTCCTGGTCCTCACCGGATGCGGCCTTTGGTCGGAGGGAGAGGTTGACGTCGGCCCTCAGCGACCCCTGCTCCATCCGACCATCGGAGATGTCGAGGGCCTTGACGATGTCGCGGATGGTGGCGACGTAGGCGCGCGCCACCTCGGCGGTACGCACCCCCATGCCCGTCACGGGCTTGGAGACGATCTCGACGAGCGGGACCCCACCACGGTTGTAGTCGACGAGGGAGTGGTCCGCGCCCTGGATGCCTCCCGTGCCGCCCACGTGGGTGTTCTTGCCTGCGTCCTCCTCGATGTGGGCTCGCTCGATCCCGACCCTAACCGTCTTCCCGCCGGTCAGGACGACGTCAAGTGCCCCTTCGTAGCAGGTCGGCTCGTCGTACTGGGAAATCTGATAGTCCTTCGCGAGATCTGGGTAGAAGTAGTTCTTCCTGGCAAATCGACTCGACTCGCGGATGGAACAGCCGAGCGCAAGTCCGAGGCGAACGGCGGATTCCACGGCCTTGCCGTTCGTCACCGGAAGTGAACCGGGCAGTCCGAGACATACGGGGCATACCCGCGTATTCGGCTCGGCGCCGAACTCATTGGCACACCCGCAGAACAACTTGGTCGCGGTGTTGAGTTCCACGTGGACCTCGATCCCGAACACGGGGTCGAATCGCCCAAGCACATCCTCATAGGAGCTACTCATGCCTTCGCCCCCTCGAGGGGAGGAGCCTGCGTCGTCAGCGTGCCAGACCACAAGTCCACGAGTGCCCCCTCGAGCGCGGCCCCCACCCGGTAGAGGCGATCGTCCGCCTTGGCCGGAGCCAGAATCTGGAGCCCTACGGGTAGGCCGTCCTCCGGCGCGAGCCCGATGGGAAGCGACATGCCGGGGATTCCAGCAAGGTTCGCCGGGATCGTCGCGATGTCATTGAGGTACATGGTGAGGGGATCGTCGATCTGTTCGCCGAGTCGAAACGCCGTAGTTGGGCAGGTGGGAGACACTAGGACATCCACCGAGCCGAAGGCCTCGGCGAAGTCCCTCTGAATGAGGGTCCGAACCTTCTGCGCACTGCCGTAATACGCGTCGTAGTATCCGGCCGACAGAGCATAAGTCCCGAGGATGATGCGCCGCTTGACCTCGTCACCGAACCCGGCCGCGCGCGTCGCGCCCATCACCCTTTCGATGGTCCCGCCATCATCGACCCGGAGCCCGAACCGCACCGAGTCATACTTCGCGAGGTTGGACGACGCCTCCGACGGGAGGATGAGGTAGTAGGCGGCTAGGGCGTAGTCGAAACTGGGGCAAGACACCTCGGTGACGGTCGCCCCCACCGATTTGAGCTGATGGACCGCCTCCTCGAATCGGTGACTAACACCACGCTGGAAGCCCTTGCCCATCAGTTCCTTGATGACTCCTATCTTTGTGCCCTCAAGCCCGTCCTCCCGGCCTCGGGTCGCTGCGGCCACGATCTTCGGCGCGGAACCTGGAAGGCTCGTTGCATCGCGCGGATCATGGCCTGCGATGACCTCGTGGAGCAGGGCGGTATCGTGGACGGTTCTCGCGCATGGCCCCACCTGGTCGAGGGACGATGCCAGAGCTATGACTCCATATCGACTCACCGCGCCGTAAGTGGGTTTGACCCCCACCGTTCCTGTGACGGCGGCCGGTTGACGGATCGACCCACCCGTATCCGAACCGATCGCGAGCGGTACCTCGAAGGCCGCGAGAGCCGCGGCCGATCCCCCACCCGAACCACCGGGGATCCTTTCAAGATCCCACGGGTTGCGGGTCGGGCCGTAGCCGGAATGCTCCGTCGATGAGCCCATGGCGAACTCATCCATGTTCGTTTTGCCGATGATCGGAAGGCGCGCCGCCTTGAGCCGCTCGACGACGGTCGCGTCGTAGGGCGGGATCCACCCCTCGAGAATGCGCGATCCAGCCGTCGTAGGGAGGCCCTTCGTGACAAGGACGTCCTTGACAGCGATTGGTACCCCAGCAAGCGGGGGCAAGGGCTTGCCCGCCTCGCGGTCCCGGTCGACGGCTTCCGCGGTCTTGAGGGCACCCTCGGCGTCGACATGGAGGAAGGCATGGACCTCCCCGTCCACGTGGCCGATGCGATCGAGCGCCGCCTCCGTCGCCTTCACAGAGGTCGTCTTTCCGGAGGCGAACGCATCGACGAGGGCCTGCGCGGTCAGTCGGTTGAGGTCTCTCATCAGTCCTCGCCCAGGATCTGCGGCACCCGGAAGCGGCCGTCCTCCGCGGCGGGGGCTCCCGCCAAGGCGTCCCCCTGGGTGAGCGAGGGGAGCACCACATCGGGTCGAAAGACGTTGCTCATCAGTATCGGGTGGGACGTCGCGGGGATCTCCGGGGTCGCGACCTCTTGGACCTTGGCCACGGCGTCGACGATCGCGGACAGTTGCCCCGCGAGACGATCGAGGTCGCAGTCGTCGAGGTCGATTCGCGCAAGGGCGGCGAGGCGCGCCACCTCGGAACGATCTAGCGATGCCATGCCGCGAGTCTAGCGGCAGGTTGGGACCGGCTGGCGTCGCCTACCGGCCACCCTTAAGCCTGTCCGTCAACTCCTTGAACTCCTGCCACTGGCCCTCAGCTAGCAGCCGGGCCTGCTCGGGCCAGGTGCCAGGAACATGCATCTGGTAGTCGTGTCCGGCCGCATTGAGAATTCCCTCCAGGTTGGACACCTGGGCAGCGGCAAGTTCATCCCAGGTCCGAATGCCACCCCGGTTCAGGAGCTTCTCGATCTTGGGCCCGATACCCTCGATCACTCCGAGGTCGTTGAGCCGGAGTTCCACCCCTCCGATGATCCTCGATCCCTTGTTGAGCCGATTGGTGCGCAACGTGGATGTGGATTCGATACCGGTGCGCCTCTCGAACCGGAGGTCACGGTAGTACAGCCTGGTCACGAGCCAACCGCACAGTAGGCCGAGCAGGAAGGCGAAAAGCACCCAGGGCCAGGCGTCGCGAATCACATCCATCATGGGTCAGTCCTCCGCAATCGTAAGTTCGACGCGACGGTTCGCCGCGCGTCCCGCTTCGGTGCCGTTCGTGGCGATCGGCCGGGTCTCCCCGTAGCCGACGATGCTCAGGGCCCCGGCTGGGACCCCCTGCCCCACAAGGTAGTCCCTCACCACCTGCGCACGGGTCTCGCTGAGTCTTTGGTTGTAGGCCTCGGGGCCGTTGGAATCGGTGTGGCCCGCGACTCTGACAACCACCTCTGGGTCATAGTTCAGGCTGTCCGTGATCGCTTGGGCGATGTCGGCGAGGGTCTCCTTGTCCGAGGCCGCGAGGCTGGCACTGTCGAAGGCGAAGGTGGAGTCGTCAGCGGTATCGAACACATAGGTCAGGTACCCCACTCCCCCCATACATTCGGGAGAAACCGCCTGACAGGTATCGGTCGGCTCTGGGGATGGTCCGGGAGACGGAGTCGGGGAAGGCTCAGGCGATGACGATGGAGATGGCGTGGGCTCCGGTCCGGGACCACTTGATACGACGTAGTCGACGTCCTGGACGAGCCGGGCGTCCTCGACAGCGGCCACAGCCGCGGTTTCAGACTCCTCAGGTCCGGTCAGGGTAACGTCCCTGTAGGAATTGTCGACGGAGACGCCCTCGATGCCGCCGTCGGTGAGGGCGTCGGTCGCGTACCTGAAGGTTGCCCGATCGATGCTCCAGCCGAATCCGGCCGTGACGAGGGTCGCAGAGATGAGCAGCCCCACGCCCGGAATCCACCACTTGATCTTCGGCTTCTCTGCCATGGTTCCTGCTCCCCGGAGGCTCGATGCCACTCGTTCCAGGCTAGCCCACGAAAACTGGCCTCGCTACCCGGGGCCGAACTCCAGGATTCGCATGAACCCGGCCTCGTCGAGCATCGGGACGCCGAGGGCTTCGGCCTGGTTGGCCTTCGACCCGGAGCTCTCTCCCACCACGACGAAGTCAGTCTTCTTACTCACGGACGAGGCCGCCTTGCCTCCCCGAGAGACGATCGCCTCAGTCGCCCCCTCGCGGGTGAAGCCTTTGAGCGAGCCTGTAACCACGATCGTCAACCCCGCAAGGGTCCGCTCCCCAACTGCCTCCTTCGCTACCCCCTTCTCATCGGCCATCCGCGCCCCGGCCGCCCTCCAGCGCTCGACGATTCGCGCGTGCCAGGGAACATCGAACCACTCACGCAAGCTCCCAGCAATAACCGGCCCCACTCCCTCGACGGCGGCAAGTGTCGCCTCGTCGGCCTCGCGGATGGCGTCGAGAGAGCCGAAGGCCGCGGCGAGCGCCCGGGCCGCCGTCGGTCCGACGTGGCGGATGGATAGCGCCACGAGCACGCGCCAGAGCGGGCGGCCCTTCGCGGCCTCGAGGTTCTTCAGCAGTCTGATCCCATTGGTGGAGATGTCCCCGGCCTTGCGGGCCACTCCGTCCTTCTTCGAATCCTGGTCGAGGGTGAAGAGGGGAACTCGGCGGAGACTGGCCTCGGTTAGCTCGAAGAGGCCACCCTCGTTGTCCACCACGCCGGTGTCGACGAGCGCCGCTGCCGCCTTCTCCCCCAGCACCTCGATGTCGAGGGCATTCCGCGACCCGATGAACGCGATGCGGTCGACGACCTGCCCCCGACAGTTTTCGGCATTGGGGCAGCGGAGGTCAACGTCTCCTTTTTTCTGCCGTGCGAGCGGCGTCCCGCACGAGGGGCAGGCGGTCGGCATAACCCACTCCCGCTCCTTGCCGGTGCGGGTGGCAACCACAGCCGTGACGATCTCGGGGATGACATCCCCCGCCTTCCTGAGGACAACTGTGTCGCCGATGAGCACCCCCTTTCGTCGCACCTCGTCGGCATTGTGAAGCGTCGCGAAGGTGACGGTCGAACCGGCGACGACCACCGGAGTCATTACCCCGTAGGGCGTCACCCGACCGGTTCGTCCGACACTCACACGGATGTCCTCAAGCCTGGTGGTGACCTCCTCGGGAGGAAACTTATAGGCAAGGGCCCAGCGAGGGGCGCGGCTCGTGGCCCCAAGGTCGCCCTGGGCGGCACGATCGTTGACCTTGAGGACGGCGCCGTCGATCTCGTGGACGAGCGAGTGGCGGCGGGCCTCCAGGCGACCAAGGTAGCCATCGATCTCGGCGATGCCGGTGTGGACCTCCGCGAGGTCGCTCACGGGCAGGCCCCAGTCGGCGAGCAGGCCGTATGTGCCGATCTGGGTCTCCGCTCGGGGATCGGGAGGGGCAGAACCCCAATCGAGGGCGCCAAGCGCATAGGTGGTGATTGCTAGCGGTCGGGTCGCGGTCACCCGGGAATCCTTCTGACGGAGCGAACCCGCTGCAGTATTGCGGGGGTTGGCGTAGGGAGCCTTCCCCTCCTCCAGCAGCGCGGCATTCAGCTCCTCGAACGCCTCGACAGGAAGGTAGACCTCACCCCGGATCTCGACGACGGCAGGCACCGCCGCCCCCTTCAGCTGGTTGGGCAATCCGGCGATGGTCTTGACGTTCGCCGTCACGTCCTCACCAGTCGTCCCATCGCCGCGGGTGACTCCACGGGTAATCGCGCCGTCCTCATAGGTCAAAGAGATGGACAGCCCGTCGATCTTCGGTTCGCAGACCAACTCCCGTGGACCTCCCCGCTCAATCCGATCGAGCCAGGCCTCAACCTCCTTGAGGCCGAAGGCATTGTCGAGGCTCATCATCCGTTCGCGATGCCGGACAGAAGCAAAGCCCGTAGCGACCATCCCACCGACGGTCTGGCTGGGACTGACGGGATTGGCTAGTTCGGGATGCATCGCCTCGATCTCCCTGAGCTCGCGCTCAAGGGCGTCGTATTCGGCGTCGGAGACCGTGGACTGGTCACGTTCGTAGTAGGCCGCCCGGTGCGCCTCGATCTGCTGAACTAAGTCGGCGTGGCGGGCGCGAGGATCGCTGCCGGAAGGATCGGTCACAGCTCCATTTCACCACGAACCACCGACCCGGCTGGGAAGCACACTCGCCGCCCTTGTGGAAGAGGGTTCGACCATATTGTCCCCATATTCCACCGTGATCATCGCCTTCCGGTTACTGCCCGAAAGGTGGCAGGTCATCCTGTGGTACACGGAAATCGAGAATAGGACCCAGCTGAGGTCGAGGACGTCAATCGCGCCTTGTTCACCTGAGACCAGGCCCTCTTCCCAAGTGTGATACTCGTCACAGCACTAACCTGCACGGTTTCCCCCTCCGTCCTAAACTGGCACCATGGGAGCTCCACCCCAGGATGGCCCGGGCAAGACGCAAAAAACAACCCGGACGCCAAAGAAGCCGCCTGCGTCGAAAGTGCGGAAATCTTCGCCACCAAAGTCGCCAGCCGCGACTCAAGTACTTGACGCAGTCGTTTTAGACCCAATTCAACGCTTGACCGAATTGACCGGATCCCTCCCCTTCATCATGTGGATGGCGACTCCAGACGGCGCGATCAACTACATCAACGACGCCCTCCTGCGCTTCTCCGGATGCTCGCCCGAATCGCTCCTTGGCGACCAATGGCTTTCCATTGTCCATCCCGACGACCGTCCCCCTGTTGTTGCAGCATGGGAGGCCTCTATCGCGACCGGCGACCCGTACGAAGTCGAGTACCGAATTCTCCGGGCGGACGGGGAGTATCGATGGCATGTGGTCCGAGCCAAGCCGGAACTCGACGACCACGGCAAGGTGGAGCGCTGGTGGGGCAGCGCCGTCGATCTCCACGAGCACCGCTTGCGTGAGGCGCAAGCGGCCCAGCGTGCGGCCGACCGCGAGGCGATCCTGGAGAGCATCACCGACGGCGTCTACACGCTCGACAACGACTTCCGCTTCACCTACGTCAATGGTTGTGCGGAGGATCTCCTTGGCTATACGCGCGAGGCACTCATGGGGAACGTCTTGTGGGACGCGATCCCCGAGGTGCAAGGCTCAGACCTCGGCTCCATGCTCACCCGCGTCCACGAGACCGGACGATCCGAGCGGATTTTCGACTGCTCCGGAGCGGACGTCACGTTCTTCGATGTCGGCGCCAGCACAATACCGGACGGCCTCGTGGTCCACCTCCATGACATCACGAAGGTCAAAAACCTCTCGGAGCAACTCGTCGCCGCCCAGCGGCTGGAGGCGCTCGGGCAACTGACCGGGGGGATCGCGCACGACTTCAATAATCTCCTGACCGTCGTTATGGGGGCGACGGAGACCCTGTCAACGGAGCCTCACCCGAGCCCGCGGAGCCGCGAGGTGATCGAGCTTGTCAATCAGGCGGCCCTTCATGGCTCCGAATTGACACACCGCCTGCTCGCCTTCGCGAGCCGTAAGCCACTCGTGCCTCAGATCGTCGACGTCAGCCGACACGCGGGCAACCTCATTCCCCTGCTCAAGCGAGCGTTGGGAGAAAGCATCGAGTTGGCCTCGGACTTGGCACTCGGACTCCCCTCCATCCAAGTGGACCCCGGCCAATTGGAGAACAGCCTCCTCAATCTCGCCATCAACGCCCGCAACGCCATGCCGGATGGAGGGCTCCTCGAACTCAGAACGGGGATTACCGAACTCGACGAGGAGTTTGCGGCCTCCCACGACGACATCGAGCCCGGCCGATACATTACCGTCTCGGTCGGGGACAAAGGCACGGGTATCGCCCCAGAGCACCTCAGTCGGCTCTTCGACCCGTTCTTCACGACCAAGCCCGTCGGGCAGGGATCGGGACTGGGTCTGTCAATGGTGAAGGGTTTCACTACGCAATCCGGCGGTACGGTCGAGGTGTACTCCGAACTGGGGCAGGGCACGACGATCCGCCTATTCCTGCCCGTTGTGGACACCGACGTCGGCCAGAATGGGGAAGATTGGTCGGATCTCACGCCATTGACTCGGGGTACCGGCCATGTGCTCTTGGCGGAGGACGATGACCTCGTTCGGCGCTTCGCAACGGATCAGTTGACCGCTTGGGGGTACAACGTGACGGCCGTCGGCTCGGGGCCGGAGGCTCTTCGGGCGCTCGAAGCGATCGGTCCCGTCGACCTGCTCTTCACCGACATGGTCATGCCCGGCGGCATGACGGGCAGGCAATTGGCGATGGAGGTTCTGGAGCGAAGGCCCGGCACGCCGGTGCTGTTCACCTCTGGATACACGGAGGGCGTCCTCATGCACGACGGACAACTCGATGCGGACTCGGTCCTCCTCGCCAAACCCTACTCAGGTCGGCAAGTGACGGAGGCTGTCCAGCAGCTCCTCTCCCCACATCCTCACCCTCCCAGCCAGTAGGCGGCGCGAACGCTTAATCGACGCGGACGAGATCATCGCCGGTGGCCATAAGATCGGATCACCGGAATCTTGGAGGCCGAGATGGGTGAGTGGGACATCAACTGGGCGGCGTGGGCACCTGTCATTTTGCTCGTGCTGGGGTTCATCGCGTTCTGTATGGTCGACCTCGCCCGACACGACGTCCGCTACCTCCCCAAATGGGTATGGGCCATCATCTGCTGCGCCTCCGTGCCCATGGGGGGGATCGTGTACCTCCTCATTGGAAAGGACCACGTTGGGAATAGTCTCCAGGACTCGACGTGATCTCCACCCTGGGGCTTTCCAAGCGATACGGCGACACGATCGCGCTCGACGGCGTCGACCTTTCCGTCTCACCCGGATCGATCTATGGCCTCGCTGGCCCGAATGGGGCGGGGAAGACCACCCTGCTCGCCATCCTGGCTGGCCTGCGCCGTCATACCTCCGGCGACGTTCGAATCGATGCTCGGCCGGTTGAGGTCGCCGTCCTCCCCGACACCCCCCGATTCGACCCCTGGCTCACCGGCCGAGAGGTCGTCATTCTCTCCCAATCGCTCGTCGACTCTGAGGGTCCTCCCGGTCGAATCGACGAGGTCCTCCGGGAAACCGGGCTCGCCGACGCGGAGGGCCGGCGGATCGGGGGATACTCCCGGGGCATGCTTCAGAGGCTTGGCATCGCCGCCACGCTTGTCGGCAGCCCGAGCCTCATCCTTCTCGACGAGCCCGCCTCGGCCCTCGACCCCCAGGGGCGCCGCGAGGTCCTCGACCTCATCGCCCGCCTCCGCGGCACCGCGACCATCCTTTTTTCCAGTCACATCCTGGCGGATGTCCAGGAGGTGTGCGACACCGTCGGCATCCTCCATGAGGGTCGGCTCCTGTTTCAGGGCCCCCTCCGCAACCTGCTCGTCGGGTCCGCCGTTCCTCGGTATGTCGTGCGCCTGCGAGGAGACGCCGACGCCGTCGCCAAGCGCCTCAGAAAGGTGTCCTGGATATCGTCGGCCGAGGCGGGGTCGGACGGTGTGCTGACTCTGGAGGTTGCCTCCCTCGCGAACGCGGAGGAGAGGCTCGCCAAGGCGCTAGCCGAGGCCAAAGCTGTCGTCGTCTCCTATGCCCCCGAAGAGGTCTCGCTTGAGAGGGCCTTCCTGGAACTAACCGGAGGGCGGAAGACGCTATGAGCCTCTGGACACTGGAGTTCCTTCGCCTTAGGCGAACCAGCCGATGGCTCATTCTCGGCGGGGTATTCGTGGTCTTCGGCCTCATGGGTCCCTTGGCCGCGCGCTATATGGAACAACTGCTAGATCTCGCCGGGGGAGAGACGGCCGGGATAACCATCGAATTCCCCGACCCCGTTCCAGCCGATGGAATCATCCAATACATCAACAATGCCGTCCAGGTGGGCACCCTCGTTGCCGTAATCGTGGCGGCCGGGGCGCTCGCCTTCGACTCCATCCCCGAGATGGGCGTGTTCCTTCGCACGAGGGTTCCGAGCGTCTGGCGCATCCTTGTCCCTCGCCTCGTCGTCCCGTCCGTAGCCATCACCGTGGCCTTCGTCCTTGGGGTCGTGGCCGCATGGTACGAGACGGCGGTGCTCCTTGGCCCTCTTGATGTGGGCGCGATGTTCGCCGGAACCACGCTTGGGGTGCTGTTCTTCGCCTTTGTCGTGGCCGTGGTCGCCGCCGTCGCACAGTGGGTGCGGAGCATGCTCGCCACAGTCATGGTTTCGCTGATCGTCCTCGTGACGCTGCCGATCCTCGGGATCGCCGATGTCATCGACCGCTGGTTGCCGACGCGCCTCGGAGCCGCGCTTGCCGACCTGGTCGGCGAGGGCTCGGTGGGCGACTACCTGGGCCCAGCCATTGTGACCCTCCTCGCTATGCCATTACTGCTGGGGCTCGCGGCCAAGGGAGCACGCCGCCGCGAGGCGTAGTCCCTCCCCTCCACGTATTGGCACATTTCGACTATTCATCGCATTTCCCGCATCGCTCGAATGTGGGCTGTGTCTCCTCTCAACTGAGGTTGTGACGGACTGTACTCCCCGTGGCTTGTGCGCGTCATAGTGAGTAGTGATCATGGAATTGAAGAATCCACAACGAAGTGGAGGAGATCATGAATGAGAAAACGATCAGCCTCTGGACAATGGAGTCCAGCGATGCAGAACTGATCTCGGCCGTACGCGCCGGCGAGACGGCAGCCTTCGGGACACTCTACGAGCGTCACGAAGGCGCGGCCCATCGAGTGGCTGCCAGGTACTCCCTGGTACCGAACGACATCGACGACATCGTCTCCGAATCCTTTATCCGCGTCTTCAGGGTGCTCCAGGAGGGCGGGGGTCCGGATAGCAGCTTCCGCGCCTATCTTTTCACGGTTGTGCGCCGCACCGGCCTCGAGTTCATCCGCCGGGACAAGCAGATCCGACCCGATGAAGACATGACCATCCACGATGAAGCAGTCGGCTACTCCCCCTCGAGCGACGAGCAGTCCCTTGCCGATTTCGAGCACTCCGTCGTCGTCGTGGCATACCGATCCCTACCCGAACGATGGCAGTCCATCCTGTGGTACACGGAGATCGAAAAGCGGACCCCGGCCGAGGTCGCCCCACTCCTCGGGCTCTCCGCCAACGGAGCCGCCGCCCTCGCCTACCGTGCCCGATCCGCGCTCCGAGTGGCCTACCTTCAGCATCACCTCGCCACGACGGAAGGTGTTGCCTGCATTACCGTGTTTGACAGTCTCTCCGCATACGTTCGGGGGGATCTGGCCAAGCGCGACCGCGCAAAGGTGAAGGCCCACCTTGCGACCTGCCAGCGATGCGCCTCCCTCATCGCCGAACTCGAGGACGTCAACCGCGGACTCTCCGCCTAGGTCAGGACCTCAGCGGACGTTGTGACGAATTCCTCACCGCCTCAATCTGCGTGATTTCCTCGACCATCCTAGACTGGTCAAATGGGACCTCCACCCAAGGATGGTGTGGACCGGGCCAAGGCGCGGGCATCGTCCCCGGCGCCCAGGAAGCCGGGCGCGCCTGCGAAGGGGAAGGCCACCGCAAGCACTCCCAGGAAGTCCCCTGAGAAGGTCATCAAGCCGAAGACGGATCGTCACGAGCGTTTCACGCAGTTGGCCGGGGCCCTGCCCTTCATCGTCTGGACAGCGACCCCAGAAGGTACGGTCGACTACTTCAACAATGCCCTAGTCGAATACTCTGGACGCGATCCGGAAACGCTCCTGAACGACGGGTGGACCTCGGTGCTCCACCCCGACGACCTCACCGTCGCCATCGACCAACGGCGACGCACGGTCGCGACCGGCGATCCTTACGAAATCCACGTCCGCCTCTGTCGCTGGGACGGGGAGTACCGGTGGCATAAGGTGCGATCCGAGCCGGAATTCGACGACGATGGGACCATTTTTCGGCGGTGGGGCAGCGCCATCGACATCCATGATTTGCACATGCTTGAGGAACAGGCGGGCACGCTCGCGGTCGAACGGGAGGCGATCCTTGAGAGCCTCGGGCACGCCGTGTACACCCTCGATAGGGAGTTCCGCTTCGTCTATCTCAATAGCCACGCCCTAGCCCTCATGCACGTGACTGCCGAGGAGGCCCTCGGCAAGGTCGCGTGGGAGGTTCTCCCCCAGATCCGGGCCACCGGCGGTATAGAAGTAATCCAGCGGGTCCTCGAAACCGGGCAGTCGGATCGGAGGCAGGTATTCTCTGAACCCCTCAAGGCCTGGCTCGATATCTCCCTTAGCCCCACGCCAAACGGCGTCACCGCCTCTATACAGGACATCACCCATGTGAAGACTCTCTCGAAACAGCTCAACCGCGCTCAGCGACTGGAGGCCATCGGGCAACTCACTGGGGGAATCGCCCATGACTTCAACAACCTCCTCACTGTCGTCTTCGGTGCCGCAGAGTCCCTGGCGTTGGAGTCCCGCCTGAGCCCAGCCGGGCGAGGAATGGTCGACCTCATCTCCCAGGCAGCGACACGGGCGGCCGAACTCACCCACCACCTGCTCGCCTTTGCGAGGAAGCAGCCTTTGGCACCAGAGGCGATCGACATCAGCAAGCAGGTAACCGACCTCGTTCCCTTTCTCAAGCGAACACTGGGGGAAGGTATCGAGGTAGCCTCGGTCTTGGCCACCGGCCTTCCTGCGGCCCACGTCGACCCCGGCCAGTTCGAAAACGCCCTCCTCAACCTCGCCATCAATGCCCGCGACGCCATGCCCGAGGGCGGGATCCTCGAGATCGAGACCAGCGTGACCGAACTCGATGAGGATTACGCGGCTACCCACAGCGAGGCGCAACCGGGGACATACGTTCTCGTTTCCATTGGAGATACCGGAGAGGGCATCGCCCCCGAGCATCTAGAACGGTTGTTCGACCCGTTCTTCACAACCAAACCCCTCGGGCAAGGTTCGGGGCTCGGCCTGTCCATGGTCTGGGGATTCGTCAAGCAGTCCGGTGGTCACGTTGCGGTGTACTCCGAATCGGGGCGCGGCACGACCTTTCGCCTCTACCTGCCGGTGGCGCCTGAGGATGCCTCGAGAGAGGCTGAGAACCCGACCGGAGAAGGTCCCCCGACACGCTGCACCGGCCACATCCTGCTGGTCGAGGACGACGAGTTTGTTCGAACCTTCGCGACGGACCAGTTGTCCGCATACGGATACCAAGTGACGGCAGCCGCTTCGGGACCGGAGGCACTCGAGTTGCTCAAGGGAATCAATCACCTCGATCTGCTCTTCACCGATGTCATCTTGCCCGGTGGCATGACGGGCCGGGAACTGGCCGCGGAGGTCGTGACACGCATGCCCGGCACGCTGGTCCTGTACGCCTCGGGATACACGGCAGACATCCTCATGCACGATGGACAGCTCGATCCGGAAGTGGTTCTTCTTTCCAAACCCTACTCAGGCAAACAACTGTTAGAGAGGGTTCAACAACTCATTTCGGCTCCTCGTACGGAGGCGACATGAACATACGGGCGGCCACGACTCCCGAGCGTGTGCTCATCATCGAAGACGACCCGCTGGTCGGGAAGATAACCCTCGCCCATCTTGCGGCCGGTGGACACGAGGGACGCCTGACCGACGATGCGGATGAGTTCATGGAAATCTGCCTGTCCTGGCACCCAACCTTCGTTATCGTCGACCTCGTCATGGACCGAACCGACGGGCTGGAGATCTTGAGAAGGCTCTCCTCCTTCGGCTGCGAAGTGACCGTCATCATCGCGAGCGGCCAGGAACACCGGGTTCTGGATGCCGCCCGTCGCTTCGCCGATGTCACCGGCCTCAAGTTCGCAGGCTTGCTCGCCAAGCCCTACCGGCGCGCCCAACTCCTGGAACTACTGAAGCAACACGCCGAACGGGTAGGGGAAGAGTCCACCGCCCCCGCCTCCGAGCGGCCGTGGGAAGGCTCGGAGTTCGAGGAGGCCTTTCGCGACGGAATTTCCGGCAGCGCCATCACCGTGGCCTTCCAGCCGAAGGTCGACTGCTCCGACGGTCGGGTCGTGGGCTATGAGGCGCTGGCCCGATGGGCGCACCCCGAAAAGGGAAACATCCCCCCGGATTCCTTCGTCCCGATGGCCGAACGGGGAGGACTGGTCAGCCTGCTAACCGATACGGTATTGCGCCAGGCGCTCAACTGGTTCGGGGGCCACCACCACCGCAAGGGCAAGCGCATTGCCATCAATGTCTCGGCCACCGAACTCTCCGATCCCTCCCTCGACGAGCGGCTTCAGCTGGCCTGTCGTAAGGCCGGGGTCCCCCCCGATCAGGTGATTGTCGAAGTCACTGAAACCGGAGCGATGGATGACCCCGTGCTTTCCCTGCAGCTCCTCACCAGACTGAGGCTCCAGGGATTCGAGCTCTCCATCGATGACTTCGGAACCGGCTATTCATCGATGCTCGAACTCGCCAAACTGCCCTTCAGCGAGATCAAGATCGACCGCTCGTTTGTCGCCACCACTGACAAGTCCGAGGAATCCATCATCGTCGTCCGCTCGATCATCGACCTGGGACACGCGCTCGGCCTCAAGACAGCGGCAGAGGGCGTTGAGGACGCCGAGGCACTTGCGAGCCTCAAGAAGTTCGGTTGCGACTATGCGCAGGGATACCACATCGGGCACCCGATGTTCCCCGACGACCTCGACGAATGGCTGCGAACAGCATCCGTCTAGGCCATCTCTCCGCCTCGACGTTTCGATACCGATACCTAGGACCTTTCAGCCGTCGCCTGGCCGAGCACCCTCGTCCCGTCATAGACGACGAGGCTCTGACCGACCGCCACACCCCGCATCGGCTCATCGAGTTCCACCAGCATCCGGCTCCCCTCTACTGCCACGCGCGCGGGCGCAGGCACGCCGTGGGCCCTCACCTGCAGGAGGCAGGGAACGAACCCCGTTCCCCGGTCGCCCGAAGTAGTTATATCCTCCGCAAGCCAGACGACATCGGTTCCGTGAAGCGTTGAAACGGAGAGCCGTCCCTCCGGGCCAACGACCACGGTGTTCGTCGCCATCCGTACCTCGGTCACGTATCGGGGCTCGCCGTCCGCGGCAGGCCGCGGCAGCCTCAACCCCTTCCGCTGTCCCACGGTGAACGCATACGCCCCCCGATGCTCACCGACGACGACGCCCTCTTCGTCGACGATGTCGCCGGGCACGTCTCCCAGCCTTCTTCTCAGGAACCCCGCCACATCTCCATCGCGAATGAAACAGACGTCGTAGGAGTCGGGTTTGGCCGAAACCTCAAACCCCCGCGCGGCGGCCTCCTTGCGGACCTCATTCTTGGAGGCCACCTCCCCCAGGGGGAACAGCACCCGCTCGAGGCGCCCACGCCCGAGGGCGGCCAGCACGTAGGACTGGTCCTTGTCGACATCGACCGCCCGATGAAGTTCGAAGCTCCGCTTCCCCCCATCGATGCGGTGAATAACCCTTGCATAGTGTCCCGTCGAGACGGCTTCGAAGCCAAGAGCCTCCGCCCGCTCACACAGCACCCCGAACTTGATGCACTGGTTACACCTCACGCAGGGGTTCGGGGTGCGCCCGGCGGCGTACTCGGAGAGGAAATATGCGATCACCTCATCCTCGAACTCCTCCGACAAATCCCAGACTTCGAAGGGGATTCCGATGGCTTCGGCCACCCGACGAGCCTCCCCGGAATCCTCGAACGAACAGCAACCCGGAATCCCCGCGCGGACCCTCTCGTGATCGTGACTGAGCACCATCTGGATGCCGGTGACGTCGTGCCCGGCATCCACAGCACGCGCGGTAGCTACGGCGGAGTCCACCCCACCGGAGAGGGCTGCAAGGACCTTCATCGGGCAGTCGGGATTCGCATGCCGTCCACTGTACTGACGCCACAAACCCACCCGATCCCTGGCCAGTCCTCCCGGTGCCGCGTACTATTCCGGCAGAATGGACACCGTGGACACCGCGGACACCGCGCCGAACCCGGCTCCCTACCGGCTAGGGTTCCACCTCATCGACAACGGTGCGGCCATCTCGGTCTGGGCTCCTCATGCCAATGGGATCGATCTGTGCCTGTTCGATGAGAAGGACGTGGAGACCAAGATTCCCTTGAGGGGACCCGAGTCGGGTCTCTGGCATGGATTCGTGCCCGGGATCAAGGCCGGCCAACGGTACGGACTCCGTGCCGACGGTCGTTGGGAACCGTACTCGGGACATCGGTACAACCACGCGAAACTCCTCCTCGACCCGTATGCCCGCAGAATCGTAGGCCACCTGGTCAACGCAACCACGGAGGATTTCGAGGTGCTTCGCTCGACCGACGACGAGCGGGACTCCGCCCCCTTCGTGCCTCGAGGGGTCCTCCTGGCTCCGGCTCGGCATTGGCCGCTGGCACCTCGACCACGAATCCCCTGGGAGAACACGGTCATCTACGAGACCCATGTCAAGGGTCTGACCTCGCTGATGCCAGGCGTTCCGAAGGCCCTGAGGGGAACATACGCGGCCCTCGGACACGATGCGGTGATTCGCTACCTAACCGAACTTGGCGTCACCACCATCGAGCTCCTCCCCATCCACGCCCATGCCACCGAACCATGGCTCGAACGCCAGGGCCTCACGAACTACTGGGGCTACAATCCGCTCGGCTTCTTCGCCCCCCATGAGGCATACGCGACCAGGGAATCCCGAGAGGGAGACCCGCGTGCCGTGCTCGACGAACTACGAAATGCCATCGACCGCCTCCACCGCGCGGGCCTGGAGGTCATCCTCGACGTGGTCTACAACCACACCTGCGAGGGAAACTATGACGGAACGCAGGTCTCCTGGCGCGGGCTAGACAACCGCGGGTACTACCGCCACCTCCCCGATCAACCCGGGCAACTCGAGGACACCACCGGCACGGGAGGTTCCCTCGATTTCATCGAACCCCGGGTTGTTCAGATGACGCTCGATTCCCTTCGGTACTGGCTGACCGACGTCGGAGTCGATGGCTTCCGGTTCGATCTCGCGGCAACACTCGGTCGCACTGGGCGGGGCTTCGACCGCATCCACCCCTTCCTCGTTGGGGTCACCATCGATCCCATCATCGGTGCGGCCAAACTCATCGCCGAGCCCTGGGACATCGCGCCGGATGGATGGCAGACGGGGGAATTTCCAGCACCCATGGCGGAGTGGAATGACCACTTCCGGAATACCATCCGGGGCTTCTGGCTCTCGAATCCCAGATACTTGCGCCGCCGGGGGGACGTCCAAGGGGTAGGGGACCTTGCCTTTCGCCTCTCCGGGTCATCCGATGTCTTCGGCAGTGATGACCCCCGACTTGCGCGCGGGCCTTCGGCTTCCATCAACTTCGTTGCCTGTCACGATGGATTCACTCTTCACGACCTGACCGCCTACGACCACAAACACAACGAACAAAACGGCGAGGACAACAGGGACGGCACCACGAACAATCGCTCATGGAATCACGGAGTCGAGGGGCCGACGAATGACCCGGCCATTCTTGCGGCACGACATCGATCCCAGCGAAACCTCCTGGGAACACTTCTCCTATCGGCGGGCGTCCCCATGATCTGCGCCGGAGACGAATGCGGCCGGACTCAGCGCGGGAACAACAATGCCTATTGCCACGACAACGAGACCTCCTGGCTCGATTGGCACACCGCCCTGTGGCAAGAGGAACTGCGTGCCACGACGAAGTATCTCCTCACCCTCCGCCGGGAGAATCCGGTTCTGCAACCGTCCTCCTTCTACGTTGGCTCAGACGACGTGGAGGATCGTCGCGATGACCTCGCCTGGTTCGACCAGGCGGGACTCCCCGCAACGCACGAGTGGTGGCACGATCCCTCCGTCCGGATCCTCCAGATGATGCGTTCCCTGAAGGAAGGGCCCGACGCTCTCATCGTCATCAACGGTGATCCCGATACGGTAACCGTCGTCATCCCGGCCGACGAGGGCCCCCCCTGGCTCCTCGTCTGGGATTCTGCCTGGGATTCCCCCGAGTCGAAAGGGGCGCGATGGGCACGCAGGGCCGAAAAGGTCAGGCCCGGTCAGACCGTTCCCCTAACCCCTCACTCGATGCGCCTCTACTTCGGTGCGGAGGAATCCGCGTTGCGCCACTAGTCGGTGAGGTCGTTCGCCCGATCTATCAGGTCCTGCTGAGTTCCGCTGACCCCGTCGTTGCCGAGGTTGTCGAGTCCCCCATTGAGGGAGCCGTTTGGATCGAGGTTGAAGGCGATGGCCATCGCCTGAACATCCGCAACGTCGCTGGCCCCCGAAAGATATTGACCCTCCTTCGCCCCTGGGACGAACGGCATGGATAGCCTCCCGCCGTCCGACTGGGCCAAGGCATACCCACCATCGACAAGCACCCATTCCCCCGTTTTGGCATCGAAACTCAAGAAGAGGACAACATCCCCCGCGCCACGGACCGCAGAGGAGGCAAGGAGCGAGGCCTCGACCATGCCCAGGTCGACGTCGAACGTCGATGGAACGGCGCCTTTGATCGACTCGTGGAGCTTGAACTGGCCGATCAAGGTGAAGGCCGAGAGATCCGACGCCCCCGCGTCGGGGGACACGACCGTCGCGCCGGTGAATGCCCCCGTGACGATATAGTCCGCATTCGTGATGCCGGGGCCACCCATCACATACTCCTTGATAGATGTCGGGACACCCGGGGCGATGACCACGGGATAGTCGGCCTGGCGCTCGAGCGCCAACCGATCGAACTCCGCCTTCTCCGCCTGACTCGGCCCTCCCGAGCATCCGGTCGCAACAAGGGCGAAGGCCGCCACAATGACTACCACCATGACCCGCTTCATGTGCATCCTCCCGACTCCACGGGTTGCGTCCGCCCGTCACCGTCAGGTTAGCCCCAATGAGCTCTAGGGTGAGAGGGTTCCGGCAACCAAGCGCGCCGCCGGCATGTATAGGCTCTCGGTGTATTCCCTCACCATCCGGGTGGCTTGTACCTTCGGCCCGAGCGTTGCGAAGGTATGGCGAACACGATTCAGCCACTCGACGGGGATGCCGTTCGCGCGATCGTAGAAAAGGGGGATGACTTTCTCCTCAAGGATCTCGTACAGCGATGCGGCCTCCTGGTCATCTCTTTCTTCTTGGGTCGCCGCTCCATCGGCAGTGAGGATGTCCCAGCCATTCTCCCCATCGGACCACTCATCCCACCATCCATCGCGGGTCGACAGGTTGAGCGCCCCATTGAGGGCGGCCTTCATCCCAGACGTTCCGCACGCCTCATAGGGGCGCAGGGGATTGTTGAGCCACACGTCGCAACCGGGAAGCAACTCGGTTACAAGAGCCATATCGTAGTTCGGAAGGAAGACCATGTGGCGACGCACGTCCTCTCGATCGGCGAATTCCACGAGACCCTTGATGAGGCCCTTCCCCCCCTCGTCGTTGGGGTGAGCCTTTCCCGCCACGACGATCTGAATCGACTGCTCGTCGCGCGTCAGGAGCCTCAGAAGTCGCTCTGGGTCGCGGAGCATGAGGGTGAGGCGCTTGTAACTTGGGACCCGCCGGGCGAACGCGATGGTTAGGACGTCCCTGTCGAATACCGTATCGATCCAGTCGAGGGAGTCGGGCGCGAATCCGCGCTCCAGAAGAGAAGCGTGAAGCCGCCTACGGGCGGCGTCGACGAACTGAACGCGCTGATCCGTCAGCAGTCCCCACAGTTCCTCATCGGAGACCTTGGTCCCCAGCCAGGCTTCGGGATCACCCTCAAGGCGCGTCGCCTCTATCTCAGCAAGCCTGCGATCCTCCCAAGTGGGGGCGTGGACGCCGTTCGTGATCGAACCGATGGGAACGTCCTTCTCCTCACGCTCTGGCCACAATGCATGGAACATGTGGCGGGATACCTCACCATGAAGCTTCGACACACCGTTGGCCTGTCCAGCTAGCCGCAGCCCCATGAGCGCCATGTTGAATCCCCTGGGTTCGGGCCAATCCTCCGTCTCGGCACCAAGGGCCAGAACCTTCTCGGCGCAGGCAGAAAGATAGCCCGGGGTGGTGTGCGGAGCGCCGGAATCCGAGGGGGAAAGTCCCGGAACGCCCCAGGCAGGAATGGAGAAGTACGTTGCGATCAGTTCCGGGGCGAACCGGTCGATGCCGGCGGGAACGGGGGTATGGGTGGTGAAGATCGTTCCCTGCCGGACCTTCTCGAGCGCCTCCTCGAACGAAAGCCCCGCTACCAGGTGTTCACGGATTCTCTCTATCCCTGCGAATCCCGCGTGACCCTCATTCATGTGGACAACCGTGGGCCCAGGCGCCTTGGTCAATCCGCTGAACTCCCTCAGTGCCCTCACCCCTCCCACCCCGAGCAACAGTTCCTGCCGAAGGCGAAGTTCGGCATCCCCGCCATACAGACGATCCGTGACGCTCCGTAGATCCTCACTATTCTTCGGAACGTCCGTATCGAGAAGGAGAAGCGGGACCCGACCGACATCCGCCCTCCAGATGGCGGCATACATGGTCTTGTCTCCCGGGAGGTCGATGGAGACCTCCACCGGAGACCCATCTCTCCGACGCAACAGGACGAGTGGGACCGTCGCGAAGTCGAGTTCGGGGTAGGACTCCATCTGGGAGCCCTCCTGGGACAACGCCTGCCGGAAGTACCCCGCCCCATACAGTAGGCCCACCCCGATGATGGGGACTCCCAGGTCCGAAGCACTCTTCAGGTGATCCCCCGCCAAGATACCGAGCCCCCCGGAGTACTGGGGCAGGACGGCCGTGATGCCGTACTCCGGCGAGAAGTAGGCGATGGCCACTGGCCGATCCTCCCCAGGCCCCTCTGGAGAGTCGTACCAGGTTGATGCCGTCAGGTAGGCGCGTAGATCCGCAAACGCGGCGGCGATCCGATCGGAGGTATCCTCTCGGGCATCAATGCGTCTAACTCGCGAGGCATCGAGGGCCCGGAGCCAGGCAATCGGGTTCTCCTCGACCTCACGCCAGAGGTCGGGGTCGAGGAATTCGAAGAGGTCACGGGTGGGAGCGTGCCACGACCATCGGAGATTCATGGCGATCCAGCGGAGCCCACGTAGCCAGTTTGGAGTGATGACGGAAGCCCTCAGGCTCTCTTGCGGGTTCACGTTTCGAGGGTACCCGCGGTTGCTGCCTGTCAAATGACGGACTCTCCGATCTCTGCGACTCCGCTACCCTTCCGGCTCCTGCTCCCGGTAGGTTCGAGATATGGGTTCCCTCGCTCCGATGTCCGTCGGGCGCGTTGCCATTGTCGGGGTCGGCCCTTCTCTTGAGGAAGGGCGCTGGCCTGCCCGTGCCGTCGTCGGCGAGGCGGTTCCTCTCGTCGCGACCGTCTTTCGCGAGGGACACGGTGCCGTCGCCGCCACAGTCATCATCACCCTCCCCGACGAATCCGTCACCGCGTCGACCATGCCCTACGTCGAGCCCGGCATCAGCCTCTTCCGGGAGCATTTCACGCCCGCGGTCGAGGGCAACTACACCTTTCGCATCGAGGGATGGGCGGATCCGATCGCCACTTGGATGCAGGAGGCCGAGGTCAGACTCCCCGCACGAATGGATGTCGCCCTCGTTCTCGCCGAGGGTGCAGCGGTCCTTCGAAGAGCACTTGAGGAGGTCGATCGTCCCGCTCGTCAGCGGGATGCACTCACCGCGGCCATCGAGATCCTCGAGGATACTTCCCCCGACCCCGACACCTGCCTCGATCTAGCGATGTCCCCCGCGGTACGCGCCGCCCTCGCCGAGACTCCACTGAGGGATGTGGTGTCCTCCTCGAAGGAGTACCCGCTCAAGGTTGAACGCGAGAGGGCCCTCTTCAGCGCGTGGTACGAGATGTTCCCCCGCTCGGAGGGGGCTTCCTATGATGCCTCCACCGGGCGATGGACGTCCGGTACCTTCGCGACCGCCGCCAAGCGCCTCCCCGCCATCGCCCGGATGGGGTTCGACATCGTCTACCTGCCACCCATTCACCCGATCGGGACGAGCTACCGGAAGGGGCCGGACAATTCGCTTACAGCTTCACCCATCGATCCGGGCAGTCCCTACGCCATCGGTTCTCCCGCCGGTGGCCATGACGCCATCCATCCCGATCTGGGGGATCTCGACGACTTTCGTGCCTTCATCACCTCCGCCCGAAAGTGCGGGCTTGAGGTTGCCCTCGATTTCGCCCTGCAGTGTTCCCCCGATCACCCCTGGGTAACGGAGCACCCTTCGTGGTTCACCACCCGCATCGATGGATCGATCGCCTACGCAGAGAATCCACCCAAGAAGTACCACGACATCTATCCGCTCAACTTCGACCACGACCCCGAAGGGATCTTGGAGGAGGCCCGTCGCGTGCTTGAGGTGTGGATCGACGCTGGAGTCACGGCCTTCCGCGTCGACAATCCCCACACGAAACCTCTTCCGTTCTGGGAGCGTCTCCTCGCAGATGTCGCCGCGGTTCATCCCGAAGTCCTGTTCCTGGCCGAGGCATTCACGCATCCACCCATGATGCAGACGCTCGCCAAGATCGGGTTCCACCAGTCGATGTCGTACTTCACCTGGCGCCCGACGGCCACCGAACTCGGAACATTCTTGGTCGAGATCTCGGGTGAAGCCGCCAACTTCTTTCGGCCGAACCTCTGGCCGACGACCCCCGACATCCTCACCCCCGATATGCAATCCGGAGGTGCCCCCATCTTCGCGGCGCGGGCGGTCGCAGCGGCGACGGGTTCCCCCTCCTGGGGAATCTATTCAGGATATGAACTCGTGGAGGATGCGGCCCGCCCCGACGCCGAGGAACAACTCCACAACGAAAAGTACGAGTACAGGCCACGAAACTGGCGGCTAGCGAAGACCCTCGGGATCGAATCCCTGCTCACGACGCTCAATGCGACCAGGCGCGCTCACCCTGCGCTCCAGCGCCTGCGGGGGTTGACCGTCCACCAAAGCGACAATCCCGCCGTCCTGTGCTACTCCCGTCACGTCGGCGCCGACCTCTCCCCGACGGGAATGGCTGACTCCATCATCGTCGCCCTAAGCCTTGACCCGGCCGATACACAGGAGGCCGAGATCCTCCTCGATCCCACTGTTCTCGGCCTCGACGAACGCACCCCAATTCCCGTGACCGATGTCCTCACGGGTAAAGATCTCCTTTGGGGAAGCGAGTTTCGCGTCACCCTCGGACCGCCCGAAGCCATGGCGATCGTCGCGGTGGTCGACCATGGCCGTTCCATTCGGCAGCCGCGAGGGAGTCTGCATGGCTAGCAAGATCAATCCCGTGCTTCTGGCTGAGGTCGCAGCCGGGCTCCACTCTGACCCGCACGCCGTTCTCGGACCGCATCCCGACGAGGACGGTGCGACCATCAGGGTGCTCAAGCCCTCGGCCCTCGCGATATCCATAGAAACCCCCGAGGGGATGTTCCCCGCCGAACACGAGCATGAGGGGATGTGGATCGCCCGCCTCCCAGGGGAGGACCCCCCCGACTACCGCATCCATGCCACCTACGCGGATGGACCCGTCGTCACCGACGATCCCTACCGTTTCCTTCCATCCCTCGGAGACCTCGACATTCACCTCATTCGCGAAGGCCGCCACGAGCGCCTCTGGCAGGTCCTCGGCGCGAACGTCCACCGACACACCTCCGTCCTGGGCGACTTCGAAGGCACGGCCTTCGCGGTGTGGGCCCCGAGCGCCAGGACCGTTCGGGTGGTCGGCGACTTCAACGAATGGAATGGTGTCACACACGCCATGAGGTCGATCGGGGCGTCCGGCATCTGGGAGTTGTATGTGCCTGGAGTCGGCCCTGGGGCGCTCTATAAGTTCGAAATCCTCGGGAGGGACGGTCATCGGCTGCTCAAGGCAGATCCGATGGCGAGGCAGGCCGAAGGGCCACCGGCGACGTCGTCCATCGTTACGGAATCGCTGTACAAGTGGGAAGACGCCGAGTGGATGGACACGAGAGCCGATAGTCGGCACGAGGGCGAGCCCATGAGCATCTATGAGGTCCACCTCGGTTCATGGAAACAGGGGCTCTCTTATCGTGACCTTGCGGAAGACCTGGTCGCCTACGTAAAGGAGATGGGGTTCACCCATGTCGAGATGATGCCCGTCTCCGAGTACCCCTTCGACCCCTCCTGGGGGTATCAGGTGACCTCCTACTACGCCCCCACCTCGCGTTTCGGTTCCCCGGACGACTTCCGCTACCTGGTCGACCGGTTCCATCAGGCTGGGATCGGCGTGGTGCTCGACTGGGTCCCCGGGCACTTCCCCCGTGACGAGTGGGCCCTCGCACGGTTCGACGGTGCCCCACTCTACGAACATCCCGACCCCCTCCGGGCGGAACAACCGGACTGGGGGACCCTCGTCTTCCATTTCGGGCGCCCGGAAGTCAGAAACTTCCTGGTCGCCAACGCTCTCTACTGGCTCCAGGAATTCCATGCGGACGGAATGCGGGTGGACTCCGTCGCGGCGACTCTCTACCTCGACTACTCCCGCAAGCCCGGCGAATGGCGGCCCAACATCCACGGGGGAAGGGAGAACCTTGACGCCATCGAGTTCCTCCAGGAGGTCAATACTCTGGTCCCCCGCCTTTGCCCTGGAGCGGTGATGATCGCCGAGGAGTCGACCGCCTGGCCCGGGGTGACGGCAGACAGCGGCACGGGCGGGTTGGGATTCGGTTACAAGTGGAACATGGGCTGGATGAACGACACCCTCAGGTATTTCAAGGAGGAGCCCACCCACCGCACACATCATCACGACCTCGTGACCTTCTCGATGATGTACGCCTTCTCCGAGCGCTTCCTCTTACCCCTCAGCCACGACGAGGTCGTCCACGAAAAGGGATCGCTGTGGGAAAAGATGCCTGGTGGGGACCAGGAGAAGGCGGCGAGCGTACGCTCCCTCCTGGCCTATCAGTGGACACATCCGGGAAAGCAACTCCTTTTCATGGGGGGCGAGTTCGCCCAACCGCGAGAATGGTCAGAGGCCCGCTCCCTCGACTGGGATCTCCTCGACGACCCCCTCCACCTGGGGATTCGGCGACTCGTGCGCGACCTGAATTCCCTCTACCGTCTCTCTCCGGCTCTCTGGGCCCTTGACTTTGACCCCTACGGCTTCGAATGGATCGACGCCGAGGATTCGGCCAGTAGCGTCCTGCCCTATATCCGCCGTGATCGCCAAGGCGGAATCCTCGTCATCGCGTGCAACTTCGCGGATATCCCGCACGAGGACTACCGGCTTGGGTTCCCCTTTGCCGGGGCCTGGGAGGAGGCTCTCAACACGGACGCTAACGAATACGGCGGCTCAAGCGCCCAGGGCATCGGTCGTGTGATGGCGGAGAAAATCCCCGTGGGTCAGTGGGAGCAATCCGCCTCGTTGACCCTTCCGCCGCTCGCGGTTGTGGTGTTCCGCCCTGCACACTAACTGGTCGCGACCTCGACAAGATGGTGATCCGCGGCCACGACGACGGGAAGCGCATCCGCCCCCTGGCCCCAGATCCGGATCACGATGAAGTCCTGGTAGCGATACACAACGCGTGAGCCGAGGGAGCCCTTCAGGAGGGCCTTGTCCGATGCCGACAGCGCTAGTTGGGCACCAGGGACCTTGAAATCGGAAACGACGTCGAGCCGAACGAAGAGGAGCGCTCCACCCTCGGCGTCGGCGAGAACATAGGACTCCTCCGGTCGTGCCGTGACCGTATCGGTGTAGGTGCCACCCCTCGGGCTCGCCGCGGCCGATAGTGCCTTACGTGCCTCGAACATCTTCTGCCGGTATGGGTCGGGGGCAAAGGTTGCTTCGAGCTCGCTAGCGGCCCCCCCGTTGAGCACAGCCGTATAGTCTTCGATCGCCTTCTGGGGACTGATGGCGAACAGATCGGCATCAAGGGCTACTTGCTCCGTACCAGTCGACTGCCCGGGCATCGCCGGAAGAACCCCTCTGGGTACCATGTGGGCCCACGCCCGAAATTGATAGAGCGCCTGTGGGGAGTCCTGAACCCACAAAAGGACCACGGGTGCGTGGGTCGCGTCGGGTTCGACTGTGACCGCAACCATGGCCCGTGGCCAGTCGTTTGAACTAGTCGTATAGACGGCCTGCATGTCTCTCGGGATAAGGTCTGCGGCAACACCCCCTTTCGCGGCGACGATGTACTCGACACCCCTCACCTGGCCGGTGACCTCGCCCACTCGCTCACCAAACAGGCTTGCATCCTTGACCGCATCCGCCGCATCGAGTTCCCATAAGGTCAGGTTGATGATGCGATCGGATTGCCCTTCCTGGAGGGCTCCCTGTTCCCTGAGCCCGGGTGTCTCCGATGGCTCCGGCACCGGTACGGAACACGCCGCCAGGGTGAGAGCCACCACCCCAGCCGTGATGGGCATAGCGGACCTCAATCGACGGCTCATGCGTCTTTCCCCTTCGACGCGCGTCGTTTGCCCTTTGGGATGACGGACTCTGACTTCTTGGGCTCTGACTTCTTGGGCTCTGACTTCTTGGGCTCTGACTTCTTGGGCTCTGACTTCTTGGGCTCTGACTTCTTGGGCTCTGGCCGCTTGCTCTTAGGAGCGAGGATTTCTTTCTTCTCGGGCCGTACCTCAATGAGGTTCACGGCAAGGAACACCAGGGCGATCGCAAGTACCCCAAGCCCACCGGCGAGGACCGGCCAAGCCCAACCGTTGCCCCGATCGCGGGTCATCTCGAAGGCGACCTCCCCGAGGGGGGCGGTCGAACCGGAGATGATGACGACAGCGAGACCGGGTTCGATGGTTGATACCTCGATCATCTTCTCCGACGACCCTCTTTCCCAACCCCTCCACATGTCGCCTGTATGCTCCGGCAGGATCCCGGTCGTCGACCACACCCGATCGACCTCAATCTCTTCCCATGATTCAAGCCTCCTGACGACACTCGTCTCGACCTCCGTGGCCCAGGCGTACACATCCGCGGGGCGGGCCGTCCTCACAAGGAAACTTCCGGGGGCAGTGATGGTGATCTCATTGAGCCCTTCAAGGGCGACAACGTTCGGAGGAATGATGACAACGGCGGTCTCAAGGTCGCCCACGGGATGAGCATCAGACGAAACCCTGAGCAGAAGGGCTATCCCACCCACACCGATGGTTGCCAACCCCGCGATCCCCAGGATGGGTCCAATAAACCTTCTAATCACGATTCTCCCTTGATCGGTTCACTACTCTAACCCCATAACGTTCAACCACGCCCAGAGCGTTGCGTTGTGGCGGTCGTTGGAGCCCACTACCCTGGGAGCAAGTGAATCCTGCCCAAGAAGGAGTGTCCATGTCGGAACCGAACGCGCCGTTCCCGATCTCGATGCGCGGCTACGATCGCGACGCCGTTGCGGCCTACCTCGGGCAGATGGAAGATCAGATCCGAGACGCTAGAGCCGAGGCGGACTCGGCTCGGCGTGAAACCGAAAGAGTCCGCTCCGAGCTGGAGGCCGTCCAAGAGACGCTCAAGGAGACCGGCAAGCCCACCTACTCCGGCCTCGGCACCCGGGTCGAGCAGCTCCTCAAGTCCGCCGAGGAACAATCGGCCGATGTCCTGGCGAGGGCCAACACCCACGCCCAGGAGACAGTCGCGCGAGCCAATCTCGCCGCCCAGCAGCTTCGCGCCCGAGCCGACAACGAGGTTGGCGAGCTCCTCACCCAGGCGCGTCGAGAGGCCGAGCAGTTGCAGACGTCCTCGGAACGGGACGCGGCGGCCCTACGTGAGACGACGCAGAAGGAAACATCCGAACTAGTCGCCTCCTCCAAGCGCGAGGCAGAGGCGACACGATCCGCCCTCGAGGCGGAGGTAGCGGACAAGAAGGCAACCCTCGAACGCGAGATCGCTGCACTCCGTGCCACCGCGGAACGGGAGGCCACCGAGTTGCGGGTCGCCAGCCAACGGGAGTCCCAGGAGGTTAATGAGGAATCGCGCGCTGCCGCAGAACGCACCCTCGCCGAAACAAAGGCGGCAGCCGAACGAATGCTCGAAGAGGCCAGGGCGGATCGTGATAAGGCACGTCAGGAAACTCTACGAATCCGCGAAGACCTCCAGGTAGAGGCCGCACAGAAACGGGAAGACACCGAACGCACCCTCAAACTCCGCTATGACGACGCGAACTCCGAATACGACAAACTCGTATCCGACGCCCGAGAACACGCGAACGAGGCTGAGACCCGGATGCATGCGGCGATTGAACGAGGAGAGGCCGCCAGGGTGGAGGCCGAGCGCCACGCCGAGACCCTGCTCACAAACGCTCGCAAGAACGCCGACGAGATCATCGCGGAGGCCCGCGAGCACGCCGAGAAGATCATGAGCGAGGCAGTCAACGACTCCGAGCGCGAGCGCACGACGGCTCAGCGGGATGTCGACGAACTCAATCGCCAACGTGAATCCATCACGTCGTATCTCGACGAGTTGCGCCTTCTCCTCACGACGGATCCAACCGCTCGACCAGCGACCATGCCCATCCCTCCCTCCCTTCCCCCGATGGTGGCCACACGCCTACCCAATGCCGATACCGAAGCAACCGAGGACGAACCAAAGTGGCCCACCGAGGAGGCTCCGGCCGAGAAGGCTCCGACCGAGAAGGCTCCGGCCGAGGAGGCTCCAGCCGAGGAGGCTCCGACCGACGCCCCCTTGGACGAACCCGATTCTGACGCAAACGTCATCCAACCCGGTTTCGCCCCCTCTACGGACGAGGTCCGCATCTTGTCCGAGGGCGAAGATGATGAGGGTTTCTCGCAGGCAACCTGATCTCTAGAGTCCTACGTTCGCCGACAGAGTAGCGCGAGGGTATCCGCGACAGATGATGGTGCCTCGAGTGGGCTAAGGTGACCCACGCCGGGTACCTGCGTCACCTCGATTCCCAACGCCTCCGCCATCGCCTCTGTTTCCGCTGGGTCGGTGAGGAAATCCTTCTCCCCCCGAACGACGACCGCCGGCCTCTGGAATCCCCGCAATACACGTGTGCGGTCGGGACGTGTAGCCATCGCCCTCTGACCCCAAGCAACTGCGCTTGGGCTCTGGTCGGAGATCATAGCGGTGACTTTCTCGATGAGGACCCGACGACGCTGGCCCTCGATCCCGATGAGGTCTTCAGCCATTTCGCGCGAATTCGGTATCGCCCCCGACCCGTCGATTTCTGCGGCCGCCTGCAACCGCGCCGACCGCCTAGCCTCGTCGTCCGGAGTCGACCTGGTGTCGACCAATCCCATTCCAGCCACTGCGTCCGGATGGCGGTCGGCGATCGCTAGGGCCACGTAACCACCCATTGAGCACCCCACCCAATGTGCAGCCCCGGCCCCGATACCGTCCTTCAGGGTCAGGACGGCCGCGTCGGCGATAGCGTCGATGCTGGGCGTCTCGGCCCAGAGGGGGGTCACCCCGAAGCCGGGAGAATCGAAGCCGTAGGCAACGATGCCAAGGGCCGAGAGTTCCACCATCAGCGGCTCCCACATCCGGGAATCGAGGGGGAATGCATGGAGGAGCACGATCGGAGGCTCCCCCCGTCTGCCCGCGGCCCGCCCCTGCCCACGAAGCCCCACATGGAGGGCGGGGCTCGTGGCTCTCTCGCCGTTCATGGTTGTCGAACGAATCGGTACCGCAGCGTCAGTCACGCGCCCTCCCGAAGCGCGCCCAACACGCGGTGTGCCAATGGCGTCGCTCGTCCGCCGCAATCCCCTCGCCGAAGAGTCCCCCTGCCGCCCAGGCGACCACATGGTTGGTCCGAGGAGCGATGTCGTGACCACAGGCGGGACAAACGAAGGACGAGTCGGTCTGACGTGAAACCGCCACGAAGAAGGGCTCGCTACCCGGGCCGGGCTCAATTCGCGCCGAAAATCCACCCGACAGGCGTTCAACGTCGAGTTCGGGGATCGGTTCGCCGTAGGGGCGCTTCTGGGGCCTGCGTGCCATGCGCCCATCCTACTTTCGCGGGGAGCTCCCCTTTTCCTATGGCTCTAGCCTTCCTCGGGCCAAACCAACCGGAGATTGGTGAGGTTCGGGCTTGAGAGGATCGCCTCTTCCTCACCCGGAATCTGAACTGTGTGGTAACCCCTGTCGCTTTCGTAGATCTTGTAGTACCCATTCTGCTTCGCGAACTCGTCGAGCGAACCAAAACTCTCGACGATGTTCTTCCTGTAGGTCGACATTCCTTCTCCTCGTTGCCACTGGATACCTGGGGTCTCGTGCGCATCGCTCCCCGCATTACCAACCTACCCTGCGGGGCGACGCGATGGAGGGCCGAACCCGGCCCCTAGAAAAGGCGGCGGGTGCCAACCTCGGTCCCCCGCAACGCCTCGTAGTCCAAGAGTACACACCGGATCCCCCTGTCCTCCGCAAGGGTCCGTGCCTGGGGTTTGATCTCCTGGGCTGCGAACACCCCCTCGACCGGGCTCAGGAGCGGGTCGCGATTGAGGAGGTCGAGGTATCGGGTGAGCTGCTCGACGCCGTCGACCTCACCACGACGCTTGACCTCGATAGCGACCGCTCGGCCTCCTCCGTCCCTGGCGAGGATGTCGACGGGTCCGATCGCCGTCGGATGCTCCCGGCGCACCAAGGTATATCCCTCCCCGAGTACGCCGATCTGCTCGGCAAGCAACGCCTGAAGCTGGGTCTCGACGCCATCCTTCACCAGCCCGGGATCCTCCCCCAACTCATACTCGGAATCGCTTATCACCTCATGGATTTCGATCTCCAGCCGATCATCCGCCTTACCGTGTTGGACCACCCAGACGGCCGCGACCCCTCGACCCGTGGCCTCCTCCCCTGGAGACTCCTCGCGCAACGTACACGGGGGGCTCATCCAGTTGAGGGGCTTGTATGATCCCCCATCCGCGTGGATGAGGACCGATCCGTCCGCTTTGACAAGAATCGCCCTTGTTGCGAGCGTGAGTTGGGCCGAGAGCCGTCCAGAGTACGAGGCGGCGCAACGGGCTATGACGACCCGCATCGCTAGGCGTCCTTGGGGCCCAAGGAGTCCGCGATCACGGTCACCCTATTCGAATCAAAGGAAACGAATCCCCCACCGATGGCAATCTCCAGGCGGTTTCCGTTGACATCCACCACGCCCACCCTGCAAGGCCGGAGCACGGAAAGGATCGGCTCATGATCTGGGTACAGACCGATCGAGCCCTCGGCAGTCAGGAGGGAGACATGCTGAGCCTCTCCGGAGTAGAGGGACCCTTCCGGTGTCACGATGTCGACGGCGAGGACCACGCCTAGTCCAATTCCTTCTGAATCCGGTCCCAGCTCTTCTCCAGGTCCTCGAGTCCTCCGATGTTGAAGAACGCCTGCTCAGAAATGTGATCATACTGCCCATTGACGATTCCGGAGAATGCCTCAACCGTCTCCGTGAGGGGCACGGTTGAGCCTGGTACCCCCGTGAACTGCGTCGCCATATAGGTGTTCTGAGAGAGAAACTGCTGGATCTTTCGGGATCGGGAGACGACGATCTTGTCATCCTCGGAGAGCTCATCTACGCCGAGGATCGCGATGATGTCCTGGAGTTCGCGGTTGCGTTGAAGAACGGCCTTGACCGCGACGGCCGTGTCATAGTGATCCTTCCCTATGTACCTCGGGTTGAGGATGCGTGAGGTCGAGGCCAGCGGATCGACGGCTGGATACAGGCCACGCGAGGCGATCTCTCGGCTGAGCTCCGTCGTCGCGTCGAGGTGGGCGAAGGTCGTCGCCGGAGCCGGATCGGTGTAGTCGTCGGCGGGCACATAGATCGCTTGAAGCGAGGTGATCGAGTGTCCGCGGGTCGACGTAATCCGTTCCTGGAGAGCCCCCATCTCGTCCGCGAGGTTCGGCTGATAGCCGACGGCCGATGGCATACGACCAAGCAACGTCGAGACCTCCGAACCCGCCTGGGTGAACCGGAAGATGTTATCGATGAAGAGGAGAACGTCCTGCCCCATGACATCCCGGAAATACTCGGCCATCGTGAGCGCCGAAAGACCCACCCTGAGACGCGTACCCGGGGGCTCGTCCATCTGACCGAACACCAGCGCGGTCTGTTCGATGACTCCCGATTCCGTCATCTCCCTGATGAGATCGTTACCCTCACGAGTGCGCTCACCGACACCGGCGAATACGGAGACGCCGTTGTAGTTCGTCGCAACCCGGTAGATCATCTCCTGAATCAATACGGTCTTTCCCACGCCGGCACCACCGAAAAGCCCGATCTTCCCGCCTCGCACGTAGGGGGTCAGGAGATCGATGACCTTGATGCCCGTCTCGAACATCTCGGTCTTCGACTCAAGTTGATCGAAGGCTGGGGGCTTGCGGTGGATGGGCCACCGCTCCTTCACCTCGATGACCTCACCCTCCTTGGCATTGAGAATCTCGCCGATGACGTTGAAGACGTGACCCTTGGTCACGTCTCCCACTGGTACGGAAATCGGAGCACCCGTGTCGCGGACATCGGCACCCCTCACCAGTCCGTCGGTTGGCTGGAGGGCGATGGCTCTGATGAGGTTGTCTCCGAGGTGCTGAGCGGTCTCCAAGGTCAGGGTGATCTTCTTCTCCCCCTCCCCTTGAGCGGTGAGGTCGAGATCCACCTCAAGGGCGTGATAGAGATCTGGGATCCCTTCGGGCGGGAACTCGACATCCACGACCGGACCGATGACGCGGGCGACCCGGCCCATGGCGACGGCCTCGTGAGTGACGGGTGCAGCTTGTGCCTTTGCCTTCTTTGCGGTGGGGGACATTCTCCTCGTCTCTTCCTACGAAGCCGCCGCGAGCGCATCGGCGCCCGAAACGATCTCGCTGATTTCTTGGGTGATCTCGGCCTGACGCGCCTGGTTTGCCAACCGAGTGTAGTCATGAATCAAATCCCGCGCGTTCGTGGTCGCCGTGTTCATCGAGCGCTGGCGTGCGGCCAATTCCGATGCGGCGGACTGCAGCAAGCAGTGATATATCCGGGCCTCGATGTAGCGCGGAAGGAGTGCATCGAGGACCTCCTGATCGTTGGGCTCGAAGGCATAGAGCGGTAGAGTCTCGTCCTCCACCCCACCAGTGCCTTCCACTACCTCGATGGGGAGGAGGCGAATGACCCGAGGCTCCTGCGTCACCATCGACTTGAAGTGTGTGTAGACGATGTGAAGTTCGGCGACTCCTCCATCGTCGGGCTCCGCCAGGAAGGATCGGAGCAGGGTCTGGGCAATTTCCTGAGCGATCGCGTGGTTGGGAGAATCCGAATTCCCCACCCACCTCTGAATGAGGCTCCGGTGACGAAAAGAGTAGTAGGACGCCCCGCGACGCCCGACAACATATTGATCGACCTCCATCCCTTCCTCCAGCAAGCGCGCCCGAATCCGCTCGGATTCACGAAGGGCGCTTGCCGAGTATGCCCCCGCCATGCCTCGGTCGGCCGCAATCACCAGCAGGGCCGCACGGGCGATACCCTCCCGCTCCGTCGTCAGAGGGTGTTCAACATCCGAATGGGTCACCACGGCGGTGATTGCCCGAGTGATCGCAGCGGAGTAAGGCGATGCGGCTAGAACTTTGTCGCGGGCCTTTCCAATCCTCGATGCGGCGATGAGTTCCATCGCATGGAAGATCTTCTTGAGCGACTGAGTGGACCGGATCCGTTGCCGATACTGGCGCTGCTTTCCCGACATCCGCTACGCCTTTTTCTTCACGATTCGCTCTTGCTTTTCCTTCAGGTCGCTTGAGCTGACGGTTGACGTCGTCGTCCCTGGCGTTGCGACGAGCGATTGTACGAAGGTGGCCAGGAAATCATCGACGGCCTTCTCAAGTTCGTCTTCAACGTCGTCAGTCAAGAGGCCGGTCTCGGCGATCGTCGACAGGATGGTGGTCGTGTCCCTCAGGTGGTCGAGCAGCTGCTGCTCGAATCGCAAAACCTCCGTGAGCGGCAACTTGTCGAGTTTTCCCTTTGTCCCCGCCCAGATGGACACCACCTGCTCCTCGATGGGGTAAGGGGTGTACTGGGCTTGCTTGAGGAGCTCCATCAGGCGCGCTCCCCTGGTCAACTGCTGACGCGATGCGGCATCGAGGTCGGAGGCGAACATCGCGAAGGCCTCAAGGGAGCGGTACTGAGCCAGGTCGATCTTCAGGGTTCCCGCGACCTTTTTCATGGCCTTGACTTGCGCGGCACCACCGACCCGGGAGACCGAGATGCCGACGTCGACAGCCGGGCGTTGGTTGGCATTGAACAGGTCGGACTGGAGGAAGATCTGTCCATCCGTGATCGAGATGACATTCGTGGGGATGTAGGCCGAGACATCATTGGCCTTGGTCTCGATGATGGGAAGACCTGTCATAGATCCGGCTCCCATGTCATCAGAGAGTTTGGCACAACGCTCAAGAAGACGACTGTGAAGATAGAACACGTCGCCGGGGTATGCCTCCCGACCCGGGGGGCGACGCAGAAGGAGGGAGACCGCCCGATACGCTTCTGCCTGTTTGGACAGATCGTCGAAGATGATAAGAACGTGCTTGCCTTTGTACATCCAGTGTTGACCGATGGCCGACCCGGTATAGGGCGCCAGGTACTTGAACCCTGCCGGATCGGAGGCAGGCGCCGCCACGATGGTCGTGTACTGAAGCGCACCAGCTTCATCGAGGGCTTCTTGAATTCCGGCAATCGTGGATCCCTTTTGGCCGATAGCCACGTAGATGCAGCGCACCTGCTTGGCCGGGTCGCCGGTCTCCCAGTTGGCTCGTTGATTGATGATGGTGTCGGTGGCGATGGCGGTCTTTCCCGTCTGGCGGTCACCGATGATGAGTTGCCGCTGTCCACGCCCGATCGGAACCATCGCATCGATGGCCTTGAGTCCCGTCTGGAGCGGCTCGTGGACGGACATACGCTCCATCACCCCAGGCGCCTGAAGCTCGAGCGCCCTGCGACCTTCTGATGGGATTTCACCGAGGCCATCGATCGGCACACCCAAGGGATCGACAACTCGACCCAGATATCCGTCACCCACAGGAACGCTCAGCAACTCACCCGTCCGCTGAACGGGTTGACCCTCCTCGATACCGGTGAACTCCCCCAGGACGACGACCCCGATTTCTCGTACATCAAGGTTGAGGGCGAGACCAAGTGTCCCATCCTCGAACCGCACCAACTCGTTCGCCATCACACCGGGGAGCCCATCAACCTGCGCGATGCCATCGGCCGCGAGAGTAACCCGACCCGCCTCCTCCCAGGGAGAACCCGTGGGCTTGTACGACTTGACATAGGTGTCAAGCGCAGCCCTGATCTCCTCGGGACTGATCGTCAACTCTGCCATCGCCTGTCTCCTGTCTGTCGCCCCTCGGCCGCCATCGGGCTAGCCAACCAAACGTCGCCGTACATCGACGAGCTGGGCGACGATCGTTCCGTCCATCACCTCTTGCTCGACCTGAACCCTCATCCCACCGATGACCCGTGGATCGACCGCCACGTTCACCAGGATCTCCCGCCCAAATTCTCGTTGGAGATTCTGGGCGAGCCGATCCCGTTGCTCTGCACTCAACTCGACCGCCGTTGTCACGTCCGCAATAACCTTGCTCTGCCTCGCGGCTGCGGCCTTTTGAAAGTAGTCAATCATCTTCACAAGCTGACGTCCCCGGGGGGCTACGCAGGCTCTCTCAATGAGTACCGCGGTGGTGGAAGACACCCTCGAGCCCAGGATGGTCGAAGCGAGCGCCTTCCGGGCGGCGGGAATGGCTGACCGGTTGTCGAGGGCCGAGTAGATTTCACGCTCGGTGGATAGGAATCGCTCGACTCGGAACAACTCCTCCTCGACGGTATCGAGAGAACCCACGGCCTGGGCCGAGACCAGCAAACCTTCCACGGCGGCATCCTCAAGGGCGTCGCCGAGGTCATCCTCGTGCCACCAGCGTCTACTCGCGAAATCTTCCACCACGTTGCGGACCCGTTGATCAAGTTTAAAGAAGAGGGACGACACAAGGGTCCCCTTGTCCGTACCCGGCCGAGCCGGATCCGTCAGGGTGCGCCGTAGCGTGCCAGAAGAGTCGAGTGTATCCACAACCGAATAGAGTTCGTGGGCCAGTCGCGCCGCATCGACACCGGCGGCGACCACCACCGGCTCGAATGCCTTGAGGGCCGCGTCCCTGGATGCTTGACTCGTTCCGCGCATGGTCAGTCCTTCGTCCCGACTGACTCGAGTTCGCTTAAAAAGGCGTCGATCACGCGTCGCTGACGAGCGTCATCTTCCAGCGTCTCCCTGACGATCCGAGAAGCGAGTTCGATGGCAAGGATTCCCACCTCGGACCGAAGCACAATGATCGTCTGTTGGCGCTCTGCGTCAATCTGCTTCTTCGCGGTCTCGGTGATGCGCTGGGTGTCCAGGACGGCCTGCTCCCTCGCCGCCTCAAGAATCTGCATGGCTTGAGTCCTCGCCTCCTCCCGAAGGCGTGCGGCGTCCTGGCGCGCGTCGATCATCTGCTGCGTGTACTCCTCAAGCGCGATCGAGGCCTCGCGTTGGACCGCCTCCGCCTTGGCGATTCCTCCCTCGATCATCTCTGTTCTCTGGTCCAGGATTTTCTGAAGCCTAGGCAGTATCCATCGCATGAAGGCGACGGCAATGAAGGAAAAGACAACGAACGACCACAGGAGGTCATAGTTGGACGGAAGCAGCGGATTTGGCGTGGATTCCCCCTCCGCGGCCACGACGAGCGCTGAGGCGAACATCACGTCAGGATGAGGCCGGCCACGAGCCCGAGGAGAGCAAGAACCTCGACGAACGCGATTCCGATGATCATGTTCATGAAGAGGGGCCCCCGGACCTCGGGCTGCCGGGCCGTGCTCTCCGCGGTTTTACCCACGAGGATGCCGATACCGATGGCAGGGCCGAGGGCGGCGAGGGCATAGCCGATGGTGGCGATGTTCCCAGAGACCTCGGCGAGGATGCTGCTGTCCATAGTCGTTCCTTTCCTGCGCGGTATCCCGCGCTCTAGTGCTCGTCTGCGAGCGCCATGTTGAGATACACGGCGGAGAGCATGACGAAAATGTATGCCTGCATCAAAGCAACGAAAACCTCAAAGACCGTGAAAACGAACCCGGAGACAAGGGTCAACGTCCCCACGGCGCGAATCGCCCCGCTCGCCTCGAAGAACAAGACCTGCGTTCCGGCGAAGCAAAGGACGAGGAGAAGGTGTCCCGCCATCATATTCACCGTCAGCCGGAGGGTGAGCGTCGCGGGCCGAAGGAAGAACACCTGGAGGAACTCGATGGGGGTCAAGACTAGGTAGATCCACCACGGTACGCCCGGGGGGAAGAGGCTGGTCCGGAGGTATCCCCAGAATCCATGCCTCTCGATCCCGGCCCCTAGGTAGACCACGTAGACCCAGGCCGCCATCACCAGGGGAAGGCCGATGAGAGAGGTCGCCGAGATGTTGAGGAGTGGCACCACCCCGGTGACGTTGAAGAAGAAGATCGCGACGAAGAGGGTGGTCAGGAAAGCGACGAAGCGCCTGCCCTCCTTCTTCCCAAGAACCTCCTCGACGACCTGCACCCGTATGAAGTCGAAGACGATCTCAACCAGCGCCTGGCCCCGGCGTGGCACCACCCGAGCCCTCAATGCGACGACAAAGAAAATGCCGACGAGGACGATGGCGGCGACCACCCGGACCATCATGATGCGGTTGACCTCGAAGATCGTGCCATCGAAGAAGACGGCGTCCGGGTAGAACTCGTAAATCGTCGGCGGATGGAAGGGCCCCGAACTGAAGAGCCAGTCGAAGAAACCACCCGAGGAGCCGTCCGTGGCCGAGCCCGCGTCGGGAGTCGCCACGATGAGGGCGGCGGCCATCAGACTCGACACGGCAACTCCACAGGTAATCGCGTGGTTATGCCCACGCGGTGCTATAGCGGACGCAGGAAGCGAACGAGCCTAGCCTATCCCGCTTCCTTCCAGCGACCGGGCGTGACGTGTGGAACCCGAGCCCGCACGACAACGATGGTGTCGATGGTCAGCGCGACGGCCGCCCCAAGTACGAGGGTAAGCACGAAAGCGGCCCGAGGCATCTCCGATCTGCTCACCGCCCAGAGGATGAGGAGGAGCACCACCACCTTGACGAGGAAGGACCCGAAGACGATCCCCGCTAGCGCGGTGGGAGAGAAACGAGCGCCCACCAACACGGCCACCTGCGTCGACACGCTCACGAAGGCCGCCACCCCAACACCGGCGATCGCTGCCAGGCCCGCCCCCGATCCCGCGATCACCCACGCAACAACACCGGAGATCAAGGCAAGGAGCCCGAGGGCGATGCTGGTCATCATGATGGCTCGCCTCAACGCGACGCGCTCGGGGTTCACGACCCTGACCGACGCTTGAGAACCGAATTATATTCCTCGCTCTGCTCCGGCTCGTCCCCCTCCGTCGGCTCCCCCCCGCCCCGCTGCCCGACCCACTCCAATATCGCCGTCACCAAGGAACGAAACCTCGGTGAAAACGTCACGATCGATGCGATCATGATCCCGATCGCAAGAAAGAGGGCAGAGTACCGTCCCCGCATGAACACGAGCGAAACCGTCCCGAAGCTCATGACCGCGGTCCACACGTAGAGCACTGCCACCGCCCAGCGATGAGAGTGACCGAACTGTAATAACCGATGGTGGAGGTGGCGAGAATCGGCCTTCCAAGGAGACCTCCCCCTGATGGTTCGGGTAATGACCGCTATCCCCATGTCCAGAAGGGGAATCGCCACGACCATGATGGGAAGGATTATCGGCACGAACGCTGGGAGCCTCTCGCGCTCTGACACGATCTCCGGATCAATCTGTCCAGTCACGATTATCGATGCGGAAGCCATGGTGAGCCCGAGGACCATCGATCCCGAGTCCCCCATGAAGATCCGAGCCGGATGAAGGTTATGGGGGAGGAAGCCAATACAGGCCCCGACAAGGGCGGCAAGGATGAGGGTAGCAAGGCTGGAGTAGTCGCCAGAGGATGCATTTCGCTGGATGACATAGGTATACAGGGCGAAGGCCGAACCCCCGATGGCGATCATCCCTGCGGCCAGGCCATCGAGTCCATCGACGAAGTTGATGGCATTGATGGCCACGACGACAACGAGCATGGTCGCAACGAGCGAGATCGGGCTGGAGGCGATCGTCAGGCCAGCGATGGGCACGGTGACGAGTTGAACGCCTCCCCAGGCCACGATCCACGCCGCGAATACCTGACCGGCAAGCTTGGCCATCCAGTCGAGGTCGACAATGTCATCGATGACCCCTATCGCGCAGACCAGCGCCGCCCCACCGATGACTGCCCATGCCGCGCCCGAGTTCGCGAAGGCGGGACGAAGGAAGGGGATGGTGCTAGCGAGGGTGATCGCAGCTGCGATGCCGAGGAAGATCGCCACGCCACCCAAGCGGGCCGTCGGAACCTTGTGGACGTCGCGATCGCGTACGGCAGCAACCGCTCCGATTCGAAACGCGAGATGACGCATCATCGGGGTGGCGATATACGTCACGAGCGCGGAGAAAAGGAGCAGGGTGAGGTAGACCTTCATACATCGGTACCCGTGACCACGACGTCCTCGCCGATGGCACCTTCGAGCGCCATCCGCCCGATCGCCCCAAGCCGCAAGATCCTGACAACGGGACCCGTGGCGTCCACGATCGTCGAGGCCTCCCCTAGGGGGCAAGGCCCCCCGTCGAGGATAAGGGGGACGGACGTCCCCAGGTTGCGTTCCGCTTCCTCCGCGGTGACTGCGGGAATCTCCCCGGTGAGGTTGGCGCTTGTCACCGCCATCGGACCCGTCCGCGCAAGGAGGGCCAGGGCAGTGGGATGCGCGGGGATCCTTACCGCCACGGTGCCGTTGGTGCCAAGCACGGCATCGATGGAGGGCAAGGACTCGACGATAATCGTTAATGGTCCCGGCCAGAACTGGTTCATAAGCACACGGCCAAGGCCGCCGGTGTAAGCCACAAGCCCCAGTTGATCCACCGAACGTATGAGGACGGGGGGTGGGGAGTCTCGATCGCGACCTTTCGCGGCCAGGATTGCCGAAACGGCAGCCGGGGAGAAGACGCTGCATCCGATCCCGTAGACCGTCTCGGTGGGGAGGATGATCACCCCTCCCCCCGCAACGGCCTTCGTGGCGGCGTCAAGGGCCGGACCCCAGGTCAACGGGTCATTCGCGGACATGATCACATTGGTCAGTCTCCCACGGGTTATACGCGCATCGCCACGATGAATCGATCACGTCCTGCGAGATCCCGACCCTTACGTATTTCGATCCACCTGAGTGACCCCTCCAATACCTCCCGTAGGGCCTCCCCCTGGGTGTCTGCGTGCTCCATGACGAGAGTTCCTCCCGGCCTGAGGAGCCTCGCCGCGGCGTCCACAACGGACCGCGGCACCTCAAGCCCATCGTCGCCCAGGCCGTAGAGCGCACGCGCCGGATCATGAACGGCCTCCGGCTCGATCGGGAGTCCATCCGGCGGGATGTAGGGCGGGTTCGCGACGATCACACTGAACAGTCCCGAGCGCTCGGGGAGCGCGCTAGAGACATCATCGTGGACGATCTCGACCCGGGCCGAGACTCCAAGGGGAGCGGCCGCGACGTTTCGCCTGAGCCAGAGGACGGCATCGTCGTCGACCTCCACAAAGGTGACCCGCGCCTGAGAAACCTCGTGGGCGAGGGCGAGGCCGATGGCACCACAACCCGCGCAGAGGTCGGCGACCTCCACCTCTTCCTCGCCTTTGGTAATCCAAGAGCGAGCGGATTCTATGGCTACCCCCGCGACGATCTCGGTCTCGGGTCGAGGGATGAAGACCCCTTGCCCGACCTCGAGTTCGATCCCCCGAAATGGGGCGAGGCCGGTCAGGTGCTGGAGAGGCTCCCGCGAAATCCTACGAACGAGAAGGTCGTCGAGGATCGCCGCATCGAATCCGTCCGGAGCCTCATCCCCTCGAGCCGCCGCGGTCCTGACCTCGCCGACCGGCGTCCCGAGGACCCGTGCGACCAGAACCACGGCGTCGTGAAGGGGGCTGGGAACTCCGGCCTCGGTAAGACGGACCTCCGCCTCCCGAATGAGCGAAGCGAGGGCCGGAACCCGCCCGCCGCTCCTAGAGCCGGACACGGCCGATCTACTCGTCCGGTGCGGAGAGTTGGGCGGCCTCGTCGGCATCGATCGCCGACTGAATAACTGGGTCGAGATCCCCCGCAAGCGCATGATCGAGGTTGTACGCTTTGAACCCCGTCCGGTGATCGGCAATCCGGTTCTCGGGGAAGTTGTAGGTCCTAATCCGCTCGGATCGATCGACCGTGCGCACCTGGGATCGGCGAGCCTGGGCGGCCTCGGCTTCCGCAGTCTCCCGCTGAACGGCCAGCAGCCGCGCCCTGAGGATTCGCATGGCCTGCTCCTTGTTCTGGAGTTGGCTCTTCTCGTTCTGGCACGACACCACGGTGCCTGTCGGTTCGTGGGTTATCCGAACGGCCGAGTCCGTCGTGTTGACGGACTGACCCCCCGGTCCACTCGAGTGAAAGACATCGATGCGGAGATCGTTCGGATCGATCTCGACCTCGGTGGCCTCCTCGACCTCTGGGAAGACCAAGACCCCCACGGCCGAGGTGTGGATGCGGCCCTGAGATTCGGTGACCGGAACGCGCTGAACCCTATGTACCCCACCCTCATACTTGAGGTGAGCCCATACGCCATTCTCCGGCTCTGGGGTGCCCTTGGCCTTGATCGCGATGGAGATCTCCTTGTAGCCCCCGAGTTCGGTCTCCGTTTTATCGAGCACCTCTGTCACCCAGCCCTTATGCTCGGCGTACTTGAGATACATCCGCGCAAGGTCGCCCGCGAAAAGCGCTGACTCGTCTCCACCCTCGCCGGCCTTGACCTCAAGGATCACGTCGCGGGCGTCATCGGGGTCTCTCGGGATGAGAATGCGGCGTAACTTTTCCTCGGCCGCCGACGCCGCCTCCCTGAGGGAGGGCAGTTCGGCGGCGAATTCAGAATCGGTGCCGGCCATCTCCTCGGCGGCGTCTAGGTCGCTCACGGCCGCCGACCATTCACGATAAGCGGCAACAACCCTTCCTAGCTCCGCGAACCTGCGTCCGAGTGTCCTCGAACGCGCGGCATCGGAGTGAACCGCTGGGTCCTGAAGTTGACTCTCTAATTCGGTGTACTCGTCCAGCAGGGGCTGAACGGCCGAAAAGGTTTCTGCCACGACGGATGTCCCTTTCGCGGACTAGCTTGTGGCTTTCTTACCGTATCGCTTCTCGAACTTGGCGACCCGACCTCCGGTATCGAGAATCTTCTGCTTTCCCGTATAGAACGGGTGACACTCGTTGCAGACGTCGGCGTGGATCTGGCCGGATGTCGCGGTGCTCCGTGTCTCAAAGGTATTGCCGCATGTGCACGTGACCGTGGTAACCACGTACTCGGGGTGGATGTCCTTCTTCATGATCTCCCTTTTTGGTTCCGGGTCGGATCGCGAGGACCGCATCCGTGAACCGGAAACCGGCGTCCCATGGTACTACCCGGGTTCGGGCCTAGTCCTCCGAGCTGCCATTCGGGGTGGTCTTGGCCACCTGGAGCAGGAACTCGATGTTCGTCTTGTTCTCCTTGAGCTTCTGGAGCAGGAGTTCGATGGCCTGCTGCTGGTCGAGCGCGGAGAGCACGCGACGCAGCTTCCAGGCGACCTTGAGCTCGTCCGCCGGAAGCAGGATCTCTTCGCGACGGGTACCCGAGGCATCGATATCGACGGCGGGGAAGATTCGCTTGTCCGCGAGCGACCGGCTGAGCTTGAGCTCCATGTTCCCGGTCCCCTTGAACTCCTCGAAGATGACCTCGTCGGCCTTGGACCCCGTCTCGACGAGGGCAGTCGCCATGATCGTGAGCGATCCCCCGTGCTCGATGTTCCGGGCCGCGCCAAAAAACCGCTTGGGCGGGTAGAGGGCGGACGAGTCGACGCCTCCGGAGAGGATGCGACCCGAAGCCGGGGCGCTGATGTTGTAGGCGCGGCCCAGTCGGGTGATCGAGTCCAGGAGGATGACGACATCCTTGCCCATCTCGACGAGGCGCTTGGCACGTTCGATGGCGAGCTCGGCGACGGCCGTGTGATCGGTGGCGGGGCGGTCGAACGTCGAGGCGATGACCTCGCCCTTGACCGCCCGCTGCATGTCCGTGACTTCCTCGGGTCTCTCATCGACTAGCACAACCATGAGGTGAACGTCGGGATCATTCGTCGTGATGGCGTTGGCGATCGCCTGGAGGACGAGGGTCTTCCCGGCCTTCGAGGGCGACACGATGAGGCCACGCTGGCCCTTGCCGATGGGGGCAACCAGGTCGATGACGCGGGTTGTCATGACGTTCGACACGGTCTCGAGGCGCAGCCGCTCCTGGGGGTACAGGGGCGTCAGGTCACCGAAATGGACCCTATCCTTCACGCTCTCAAGGGGCTCGCCGTTGATGGTATCGACCCTCACGAGGGCGTTGAACTTCTGGCGCTGGCCGCGCTCACCCGGACGGGGAGGACGCACAGTACCGGTGATCGCGTCGCCACGGCGGAGGCCGTAGTTACGAATCTGGTTGGTCGATACATAGATGTCGGCCTTTCCGGGCAGATATCCCGAGGTCCGGATGAAGGCGTAGTTGTCGACAATGTCGACCAAACCGCCGACGGGGGTGAGCTCCTCGCCCTCCCGCGCCTCGTCATTCTCGCGTTCCTCGGGCCCCTCTCCCTCGGGGCGTGGCCTCGCGGGCCCTCGGCCCCGGCCTCGACCCCTGCGTCGACGGGAGGAACGATCGTCGCCGGTATGGGTGCTTCCGCGATTGCCGTCCTCACCGTCGGTGGTCACGGCCGTCACAGCCTGCTGGGCCCGTTGGGTGCGCTCGTTGGTCGAGTTTTTCGTTTCTCCGGCCTCGGGTGTGGGGGCATCCTGTGTGGGTGCATCCTGTGTGGGGGCATCCTGTGTGGGGGGAGTCGCAACGACCCCACCGTTTTGGATGGCATCCACGAGATCGCCCTTTTTCATTGCTGAGGTGCCAGAGACCCCGAGTTCAGACGCGAGAGCCTGCAGTTGGGGGAGTTTCATGGCACCAAGACCGGAGTTGTTTTGAGCTCCGGTGTCCTCATTGGTTGTGGTCACGCTTTTCCTTTCGTCGCACGGGCCTTGCGGCTTCGCCGTACGAGACGTCCCCGGGTGCGCGGCATGTTGCCAAGCAACGCCTATTTGGACGCGCTCCTCGTGGATTGCTTCCGGAATGTTGGGCCCTACCTATGTGGCGGCGCCCTCCTGGAAGGCACCCTCAGGGTAGCACCCCTGGGCACGAACCTAAAACACGCCGCGTCAAGCGGGCCTACTCCTCCACCGGTGCGGCGAATTGTGCCTCGTACAGGCGTGCATACGCGCCCTTGGCCTCGAGCAGCTCGTGGTGCGTGCCCTGCTCGACGATCGCTCCCTCCTCCATGACGAGGATGAGGTCCGCATCGCGGATGGTCGAGAGTCGGTGCGCGATGACGAAGCTCGTCCTATCCTTGCGCAGCTCGATCATGGCGTGCTGGACGAGGAGTTCGGTGCGGGTGTCGACGGACGATGTCGCCTCGTCGAGGATGAGCACACTCGGTCGGGCAAGGAAAGCGCGGGCTATGGTGATGAGCTGCTTCTCCCCCGCGCTGATGTTGGAGGCGTTGTCGTCAAGAACTGTGTTGTATCCGTCCGGGAGCGCGTGGACGAAGCGGTCGACGTACGCGGCCTCAGCCGCCCTGTGGATGTCCTTCTCCGTCGCATCGGGACGCCCGTACGCGATGTTCTCGCGGATCGTCCCCTCGAAGAGCCACGTGTCCTGGAGCACCATGCCCGTGCGGGCGCGGAGGTCATCGCGGGTCATCTCAGATATGTCGACGCCGTCGAGCGTGATGCGCCCACCGTCGAGTTCGTAGAACCGCATGATGAGGTTGACGAGGGTCGTCTTGCCCGCGCCCGTCGGGCCGACGATCGCGACGGTCTTTCCGGGACACGCGACGAGCGAGAGGTCGTGGATGAGGGGCTGGTCTGGCACGTAGCGGAACGAGACGTTCTCGAACCTCAACTCACCGTGCTTCGATCGGGGGCTCTTCGCGGGGCTTGGGTCGTCGGACTGAGGGTCGGCGTCGAGAAGTTCGAACACCCGCTCCGCGCTCGCCACCCCGGATTGCAGGAGGTTCGCCATCGAGCCGAGCTGAGCCAAGGGCTGCGTGAACTGCCGGGTGTACATGATGAACGCCTGGATGTCGCCGAGCGGGAGCGAACCGTGGGCGACCATGACCCCGCCGACCACCGCGATCGCCACATAGGCGAGGTTCCCCACGAACATCGTCGCGGGCATGATGATCCCGCTGACGAATTGGGCCCCGAAGCTCGCCCTGTAAAGCCTCTCGTTCTCCTCCTCGAAGCGAGCCTCGACCTCCTTCTGACGCCCAAAGACCTTGACGAGCGCGTGCCCCGTGTACATGTCCTCGATCTGCGCATTCAGCGTCCCGGTGTGCTTCCACTGCGCTACGAACATCTTCTGCGAGCGTTTGGCGACCATCATCGCAATTCCCGCCGTCAGTGGGACGGACACGAGTGCAATGAGGGCAAGGCGCCACGAGATGGAGAACATCATGCCGATGACGCCCAAGACGGTCAGCGCGGACATGAAGAGTTGCGCGAGCGTCTGTTGGAGCGACTGGGAGATGTTGTCGATGTCGTTCGTCACGCGGCTGAGGAGCTCGCCGCGCGGGTGCTGGTCGAAGTAGCGGAGGGGCAGTTGATGGATCTTCTCCTCGACCCGGGCCCTCAACTTGAAGACCGTTCGCTGGGTCACGCTGTTGAGGATGAGCCCCTGAAGCAGTCCGAAGAGCGCGGCCGTCACGTAGATCCCCATGACCCAGAACAACAGACCGTGGAGGCGAGGGAAATCGACTCCCGTACCGTGGATGAGGCCTTCGTAGACGACCGTGGTGGCGTTGCCGATGATCTTGGGTCCCGTGACGGCGAGAGCGACGCTTGCCGCGCCGACGAGGATGACGATCCCCACCCACACCTTCTCCGGGCCGAGCAGACCCGCGAGCCTGCGCGCGGAGCCCTTGAAGTCCTTGGCCTTCTCGGCTGGCATCTGCATGCCGCCGAAGGGGCCGTGGCCTCCTGGGCCGCGTCGCGGCTGGGGACGGACCGGCGCGTCGTTCTGGCGCTCGCTCATGCCACTTCCTCCGCTCGGAGCTGGGTACTGACAATCTCCCGGTACGTCTCCGAACTCTCAAGGAGCTCGTCGTGCGTGCCTCGCGCGACGATCTTCCCCTCGTCCAGCACGAGGATCTGGTCGGCGTCGATGATGCTCGAGACCCGCTGGGCGACGACGATCACCGTCACGTCCTTGACGGCGGTCCGAAGGGCGCGACGCAGGCGGGCGTCCGTGGCCGTGTCGAGCGCGGAGTACGAGTCGTCGAAGATGAGGATCTCGGGGCGCCGCACGAGGGCGCGCGCGATGCTCAGCCTTTGGCGCTGCCCTCCCGACACCGTCGTGCCTCCCTGAGCCACCTCGGTCTCGAGGCCTTCCGGCATCTCCTCGACGAAGCGCTTGGCCTGGGCGATCTCAAGTGCAGCCCACAGCTCCGCGTCAGTCGCCTTGGGGTTGCCATACCGGAGGTTGCTCGCGACCGTTCCCGTGAATAGGTACGGGCGCTGGGGCACGAGCCCGATGCGGGACCACAGCGCCTCAAGCGCGGCCTCCCTCACGTCGACACCGTCGACGAGAACCTGTCCCTCCGTGACGTCGTACAGGCGCGGGAGGAGGTTGACGAGCGTCGTCTTGCCCGACCCGGTGCTCCCGACGATCGCCGTGCGAGTGCCCTTCTTGGCAACGAAACTGATGTTCGAGAGGACAGGCTTCTCGGCCCCGGGGTAGGAGAAGGTAACGTCGCGCAGTTCGACCGCGCCCTTGCCAGCGAACTTCGCGACCGGGTTGACGGCGGGGACGACGGTGGAGTCCGTGCCAAGCACCTCTCCGATGCGGTCCGCAGCCACCGCGGCGCGCGGGACGAGGACGAAGAGGAACGTCGCCATCATGACCGCCATGAGGATCTGCATGAGGTACTGAAGGAACGCGAAGAGCGCACCGATCTCCATTTCGCCGGAGTCGACGCGGGTCGCCCCGAACCACAGGACGCCCACGCTCGACAGATTGAGGACGAGCATGACGGTCGGGAACATCATGACCATGAGGCGCCCGGCCTTGAGGGCGGACTCCGTAACGTCGGCGTTCGCCTGGGCGAAGCGCTCGCGCTCGACCGGCTCGCGCACGAACGCCCTCACCACCCGGATGCCGGTCAGTTGCTCGCGCAACACCCGGTTGATCGCGTCGATGCGCTTCTGCATCCGCCGGAAGTGGGGCACCATGCGGACGACTATCGCGCTGACGGCGGCGAGAAGCACGGGGATCGAGACGACCATGATCCACGAGAGGCCGACGTCCTGCCGGAGCGCCATGATGACGCCCCCGATCGACATGAAGGGCGCGGCGATGAAGAAGGTACTCGCCATCATGACGAGCATCTGAACCTGCTGGACGTCGTTCGTCGTCCGGGTGATGAGCGACGGAGCGCCGAAGTGTTGCACCTCGTGCTCGGAGAAGCTGCCGACCTGCGCGAAGACGTGCGCCCGGAGGTCACGTCCCACGCGCATGGCGAGCTTGGCACCGAAATACACCGCCGTGATCGCGCACGAGATCTGGAAAAAGGTCAGCGCGAGCATAATCCCGCCGTCGTGCCAGATGTGGCCGATGTCGGGCCGGGGCACGCCGTTCGTGATGTTCGCGACGCCCTTGTCGATGAGGTCGGCCTGGAGGCTCGGCAGGTACAGGTTGGCGATCGACTGGGCGAGCTGGAAGATGACGACGCCGAGGAGCAAGCGCCCATGGGGGCGCACGCTGCGGACGAGGAGGTTCCAAAGCATGGGGGTCTAGCCGTCCTCTCGCGCGATCCCGCGCAGGATGAAGTCGACGAGTTCGTCGGTGGTGAGGGCCTTGGGGTCGTTGAACGCGGGGATCTCGCTCGCGAAGACGATGAGTCGGATCAGTTGCGCGGAGGTGGTTGGGTCGATGCGGAGGCGGTCCCGCTCCGATTCGAGCAGTCCGGAGAGCAGGCCCTCCATCTGCGCATGGTGGTGGATCGGGGCGCCGCGACGAATGTGGCGGCGGCCGTGGCGTTCGCTAATGCCGAGCGCGCTCATGATGCCCGTGATCCCGGCGAAGCGGGCACGCATCAGGACGACGACGGCGCGAACCTTCTGTTCAAGGGTGAGGGACGGGTCGATGGAGGTGAGGCCAGTGCGAATCGCTTCAGGGTCCATATAACGGGCGACGGCGGCCTCGCAGAGTTCCCGTTTGTCCTTGAATGCCCGGAAGACCGTACCCTCGGCGATACCAGCCGCGTCGGCGATCTGCTTGGTCGTGACCGCGTGGCCGTGCTCGGAGAACAGCGGGATGGCGGCGTCGAGGATCATCTCGCGGCGCTCCTCCATGGAGAGCGCGGGCGCGCGGCGGGAATCGGTAGTCACGGGCGTGATACTACATGAGTGAGTACTCACTCACAAGTGGGTTCAATACTCAGCCGAGCCTCTCGACCGCCGTCCCGGGCACCCGCTCGCTCGTGAGGATTGACCGCCAAGTATCGTCCCCGATGCCATCGGCCCAGGCGACCGGCCCGGTCGCGAAGCCCTCACTGGCTAGGCCGAGCCCCAGCACGAGGACGGCAGGCCCGGCCCCCGAGACGACCGCTGCAAGCCCCCTCTCCCGGAGTTCCTGCATCATCGCAATCGCCGACGGCATGTGACTAGATCGGTAGTCCTGGTGAAGGCGGTCCTCCGTCGCATCAAAGAGGAGCTCGGGACTGCTCACGAGGGCGTGCACGAGGAGCGCCGCACGGGATGCGTTGAAGGCCGCGTCCCGATGGGGGACGGTCGCCGGGAGGCATGCCCGTGCCTCGACAGTCGGCACCACTCCGTGAGGGATGAGCACGGCGGTCTCGATTCCCTCCGCGACCTCAAGCGGGGTCGCATGGGCCCCTGCGTCATCCTGCCAGCAGACCACCGCCCCCCCGAGTAGCGCGGGTCCGGCATTGTCCGGATGCCCCTCCAGCGCGGTCACCATGGTCAGGATGGCCTCAAGGCCCAAGGCCTCGGGTTCGGCGAGAAGGGCGCGCGCGGCCACGAGTGCGGCGACGGCGGTCGCGGCGGAAGACCCCAGCCCCTGCCCGTGGGGAATCGAATTGTGGGCGATCACGTGGAGGCCTGTGCCGGGGGCATCGAGCCGATCGAGCGCCGCTCGGAGGGTGCTGACAAACAGATGGGATTCATCGAGGGGGACCCGGCCCTCACCCTCCCCGGTAACCTCGACGATGAGGTCTGTCGAGGCGAGCAGGCTCACCTCGATGGTGTCGACGACGCCGAGCGCGATGCCAAGACAGTCGAAACCCGGGCCCAGGTTCCCCGCGCTGCCGGGGACAGTGACCCGGACGTGATCGGCGGCGAACCTCATCGCAGCACCCTCCTCATCGCAGACACAAGGCGTCGGCGGCGGCCGCCACGTCAACCGGGATGACAATCGGGTTGAGGTCGCGTCCCGTCAGCGCCGTCTCGGTATCCTTGAGCCCGTTCCCCGTGACCGTGCAGGTGATGCGAGCTCCGGCCGGGACCTCGCCCGAGGACGCCGCAACCAGGAGCCCGGCGACGGAGGCCGCGGAGGCGGGCTCGACGAAGACCCCAACCTCGGCCGCGATCATCGCTTGGGCGTCGAGTATCTGACGATCGCTCACGGCCCGGATCCAGCCGCCGGACTCGTCGCGGGCGGCTACGGCTAGGTCCCACGACGCCGGATTGCCGATGCGGATAGCGGTAGCAACCGTCTCGGGGTTCTTGATGGGCTCGCCCTTGATGAAGGGAGCCGCCCCCTCGGCCTGGACGCCCCACATGCGTGGCCGGTGGGTCGCCGGACCTTTCTCCGCGTACTCGGTGTACCCCATCCAGTACGCCGAGATGTTTCCGGCGTTCCCGACGGGAAGCACGTGGATGTCGGGCGCGTCCCCCAGGGCGTCGCAGATCTCGAACGCGGCCGTCTTCTGGCCCTGGAGCCGGTAAGGGTTTAGGGAATTGACGAGCGTTACCGGGTAATCCTCGGAGAGAGCCCGGACGATGGCGAGGCAGTCGTCGAAGTTCCCGTCCACCTGGAGAAGCCTCGCGCCGTGGACTATGGCCTGGGCCATCTTGCCCACTGCGATCTTGCCCTGGGGAAGGATGACTACGCACACGAGTCCGGCGCGCGCAGCGTATGCCGCTGCCGAGGCCGAGGTATTCCCCGTCGAGGCGCAGATAACCGTTGTTGAACCCTCAACGATGGCGTGGGTAATCGCGGTCGTCATGCCCCGGTCTTTGAAGGACCCGGTGGGGTTCGCGCCCTCGACCTTGAGGAAAACCTCCGCCCCCACCCGCCGGGAGATCGCGTCGGCCACAACCAGGGGGGTGCCCCCCTCGCCCAGAGTGACGATCGGGTCTTCCCCATCGAAGGGCAGCCAGTCAAGGTACTCGCTGATGACCCCACGCCAGAGAGCCATTACTCCCCCTCGATCCGTAGGACGGACAACACCGAATGGACCACCTCGCACGCCCGGATCTCCTCGACCGTCGCGCTGAGGTCGGATTCGACGGCCTCGTGGGTCGCGATGACGAGGTGGGCCCGGCCGTCGCCTCCCCCGCTCGGAGGCTGCCGGACGGTTTCGATTGAGACGTCGTGGGCCCCGAGGATCGCGGCGACCTTGGCCAGCACCCCGGGCCGGTCCGCGACCTCCAGGCGAATCTGGAAGCGGGTCCGCGACGAGGCGATGGGCAGCACGGGAAGCGAGACGTAGTTGGACTCGCGGGGGCCCTTGCCGCCAAGGGCGCGATGCCGGGCGACGCTCACGATGTCCCCCAATACGGCCGACGCGGTCGGCACCCCTCCGGCACCCTTCCCGTAGAACATCAACTCGCCAGCGGCCTCCGCCTCGATGAAGACGGCGTTGTAGGCGCCGCCGACGTTGGCGAGGGGGTGGGAGAGGGGCACGAGCGCGGGATGGACCCGGACGGTAACCCCTGCATCGGTGCGCTGGGCGATGCCGAGCAGCTTGATGACGTGCCCGGATTCCGCTGCCGCGGTCACGTCATGTGGGGTGATCTCGGTGATTCCCTCGCGATAGACATCGTCGAGGCTCACCCTCATGTGGAAGGCGAGGGACGCCAATATGGCGATCTTCGACGCGGCGTCGTAGCCCTCGACGTCGGCCGTCGGGTCAGCCTCGGCATACCCCTCCTCCTGGGCCTCCTTGAGGGCGACGTCATAGGCCAGGTGGTCGGTCGTCATGCGGTCGAGGACGAAGTTGGTGGTCCCGTTGACGATGCCGAGGATGCGGACGATGCGATCCCCCGCGAGGCTTTCGCGGACGGGGCGGATGATGGGGATGGCACCCCCGACCGCGGCCTCGAAATAGAGGTCTGCGCCGTTGGCGTCGGCGGTCTCGAAGATCTCGGGACCATGGGCCGCCAGCAGGGCCTTGTTCGCGGTCACGACGGCCTTCCCGGCGCGGAGGGCGTCGAGCACGAAGGTCTTGGCCGGCTCGATCCCGCCGATCAACTCGACGACGATGTCGGCCTTTGGGATGAGGGCGGCCGCGTCGGTGGTGATGAGGTCACGGGGCAGGCCCTTGAGGCTCTCGTCGTCCGGCTCCAGGGTGGCGATGCCGACGACCTCGGGGATGGCGCCGATGCGGTTGCTCAGATCGTCCTGGTGATCGATGAGCAGGCGCGCGACCTCCGAGCCGACGGTGCCGGCCCCGAGAAGAGCGATCTTCACGCTGGGAGGAACATCTGCCACGCGCTTACTCTAGCCGAGGGACGGGGCGTCACCAGGAAACGGCCCCCAGGGATCGGCGGGATCCACCGGATCCGGCATCGAGAGGGCGCGGAATGAACCTCTACTCCACGTAAACCTCTACTCCATGGAGCCGAGTGCCCTTAGCCGGGCCAGGGCTCGGTCACGGATCTCAGGCCTGTTGTCCGCCGCAAGCGTCTGCACCACCCACAGCGGGCTGGAGGGGTTGACCACGAGTGCCTCTCGAACTCGAACATCGCTCTCATGCGCGAGCGAGATAAGGGAGGCCATCGGGGCATCGACCCTGGAGGCAACCGCCGCCCTCACCCGCATGTCACGGTGCGCGGCGAAAGGGACCGACTCACCACGGGGAGTGTTGGGGTCGAGGGCACGAGAGCGAAACACACCCTCCGGAATATCCCTTACCCGAGGGACCCTCAACCCCGATAGTCTCAGGGATGTCGCGGCGCAGTGTCGAGCGGCTGGTGGGAGGGTCTAATGACCGAAGGGCTTGCCCCCAAGATTCTCTGCGTGTGCACGAGCAACCTCTGCCGCTCCGTTGCGATGGAACTCCACCTCAGCCGAGCCTGGCAGGAGGATGCCGCCGTGAAATCAGCCGGAACCTACGCGATGTCCGGATGGGAGGTCTCCGAGGTCGCGCAAGAGGTTCTTGCGGCAGAAGAACTCGATGCGGGTACGCATGAACCAACCCAACTGACCATTGACGCCATCAATGAGGCCGATCTCGTCCTCGTCGCGGCCACCGATCACCGCGCGTGGATTACTCAGCGTCTGGGCCATCTCCCGTCGACGGTCTTCCTCCTCACGGAGGCTGCGGCGTTGACGATGTTCGCCCAACGCCCCCACCACTTCGAACGTTCGGAGCGGATCCGCTCGGCTTCATCGGCGCTCCACTCCGCTCGAACCCAACTCTCCGATGTCCATCAGGCGAGTATCTTGGACCCCCACAGGCTCAGCCATGCGACGCACACGAAGGTGATGAATCAGATCAAGGAAAGCCTCCACGCCATCTTGGCGTGGATCGGCTAGGGCGCGACGTCCCAGGCGAGTAGGTCCTCCACGGTGTCCCGGCGGATGAGAAGTTGGGTCTTGCCGTTCTTGACGGCCACGACCGCCGGCCGGGGTAGGGCGTTGTAGTTGTTCGCCATCACCCTTCCGTAGGCCCCCGTCGCCGGGATGGCGAGGAGGTCACCCCGCCCAACGTCACTCGGTAGGTCCACATCGCGAACCAGGATGTCCCCACTCTCGCAGTGCTTGCCCACCACGCGGGACCGAACGGATGGGGCATCGCTCATACGTGAAACGATCGTGGCCGTGTACTCGGCTCCGTAGGTGAAGGGGCGCATGTTGTCGCTCATCCCCCCATCGACGGCGATGTACCGGCGTTCACCACCGTCCTCCAAGGTGACCGTCTTGGTGACTCCGACGGTGTAGACCGTCATCCCCGCTGGCCCGACGATGGCACGCCCCGGCTCGATGGAGAAACGCGGCCACGATCCCCCGCTCGTCGCCAGTGCCGCCGCTACCGCCTCGGCGATTCCCCTGGCAGCCTCCTCTAGCGGAAGACCCTCCGCACCTGGTGTGTACGCGATGCCATATCCCCCTCCCAAGTCCACCTCAGGCATTTCGAACCCACTCGAGACCGCGAAGTCCGCCCGGAGTCGAAGCATCCGCTCGGCACTCTCACGGAACGCCTCGATCGAGAGGATTTGGCTCCCAATGTGGGTATGAATCCCGAGGAGATTCAAAGGGGGAGCCTCGTGACACCGACGAAGGGCCTCCATCGCGGCGCCAGAAGCCAGGGACAACCCAAACTTCTGGTCCTCGTGAGCGGTCGCGATGTACTCATGACCTCCAGCGTGAACCCCAGTCGTCACGCGCACCAGAATCGGTGCGACCACGCTCCGGCGTTCGGCTTCCTCCGTCAGAACCTCGATCTCCTCCAAGGAGTCTACGACGATATGGCCTACCCCGACATCAAACGCCTGGTTGATCTCGGCGTCGGACTTGTTGTTGCCGTGAAGGGTAATCCGCTTGGGAGGCATTCCCCCCCGGAGGGCAAGTTCGAGTTCGCCTGCCGAGGAGACATCGATGCCGAGGCCGTCCTTCTTCATCCAGGAGGCGACACGCGAGCTAAGGAACGCCTTCGCGGCGTAATAGACGTCGACCTTGGCGCCATGTCGGGCAAACGCTTCCCCGAAGGCCGTACGAAAGGCAGTGGCTCGCGCCCTCAGATCCACCTCGTCCACCACGTATAAGGGTGTCTCGAATTCGGCGGCTAGCGCCGCTACCTCACAACCCCCGACCTCAAGTCCACCGTCCTCCCCACGGGTTGTGGAGGCGGACCATACTGAAGCCTCGGGGGTCATCTCTACATCCTGTCCGGGGCGCCGACTCCCAGCAACCCCAAGCCGTTGGCTAGCACCTGTCGGGTGGCATCGTTGAGCCATAGTCGAGTGCGGTGAATATCGGAGAGGGTCTCGTCGCCGTGGGGCGTGACGCGGCAACGGTCATACCACTGATGGAAGGCCGCCGCGAGTTCCTCGAGATAGCGAGCGACCCGGTGTTGCTCTCGATAGACCGCAGCCTGGGTGACCACACCGGGGTATTCGCCGAGCACCCCGAGGAGGTTCGCCTCGCTCTCGTCGGTAAGCGTCGATGGATCGAAGGCTTGGTCGCGGGCGATGCCATACTCCGCCGCGTTGCGGGCGACGTTCGCCGCGCGTGCGTGGGCATATTGGACATAGAAGACGGGGTTGGCGTTCGTCGAGGAGGCGAGGAGGTTGAGGTCGATGTCAAGGGTGGAGTCCACACTCGACCTCGCAAGGGCGTAGCGGGCGGCGTCTACTCCCACGGCGTCAACGAGGTCTTCCATGGTCACGACCGTGCCTGCGCGCTTGGACATCCGCACAGGTTCGCCGTCGCGCACCAGGTTGACCATCTGACCGATGAGGACCTCAACCGAGTCGGGGCCGTAGCCCAAAGCAGCCGCGGCGGCCTTGAGGCGCGAAATATAGCCATGGTGGTCGGCCCCCAAGAGGAGGATGCAACGATCGGCCCCGCGCTCGTGCTTGTCACGTATGTAGGCAATATCGCCGGCGATGTAGGCCTCTGTCCCGTCGGACTTGATGACGACGCGGTCCTTGTCGTCGCCGTAGTCCGTGGAGCGTAGCCACCAGGCGCCATGGTCTTCGTAGAGGGCGCCGCTCCCTTTGAGTTGCTCGAGCGCCCGAGAGACCGCCCCCGACTCGTGGAGGGATTCCTCGTGCGTGTAGACGTCGAAGTCGACGCCGAAGGCGTGGAGGGAGGCGCGGATCTCGGCGAACATCAACGCGACGCCGCGGGAACGGAAGGCCTCGAGCGCCTCGAATTCCGGGAGGGCGCGGGGGTCGGGTTCGGCCGCTTCGGATGCCTGCCGGATGATGGCCGTCGCGATGTCGTCGATGTACTGGCCGCCGTAGCCGTCCTCCGGTGCTGCCTCTTCCCTGGCACGGGCAAGGAGCGAGGCGGCGAAACGGTCGATCTGCACACCATGGTCGTTGAAGTAGTACTCACGGATGACTCGGGCGCCGTGCGCCTCGAGCAGGCGTGCGATGCTATCGCCCACCGCCGCCCAGCGGGTGCCACCCAGGTGGATCGGTCCCGTCGGGTTAGCCGAAACGAACTCGACGTTGACCGTGACGCCCTCAAACGTCGTACCCCGGCCGTAGTCGGTTCCGGCCTCGACGATGGTGCGGGCGAGCTCTCCCGCTGCCCCAGCCGCGAGCCGGACATTGAGGAATCCGGGACCGGCAACCTCAGCCGACGCGATGCCGGGGATCTCTGCGAGGCGGGTCGCCAGCAAGGCCGCAATATCGCGGGGAGGTTTGCCGGCGGCCTTGGCCACCTGCATGGCAACGTTGGTCGCCCAATCCCCGTGCTCCCGTTCGCGCGGACGTTCTACCTTGGGTTCGGGAAGAGAGGTGGGCGCTCCGTCTTTGCCGGTCAGGGTGATCTCACCGGCTGCGACACTCTCCTGAAGGCAGGTACGGATGGCGGCGGCCAGCTCCTCGGGGGTCACCGGCTGATTCTATCGGGGTGAGGGTCAGCTGGAGTCGCGATGATCAGCCGATGCTGGCGCGGTGGCCGTGAGGCTCCTCGGCGCGGGCGACATCGCCATGGCCGCCAGCAACTCCCTCACGGTGTCGCTGAACGGGGTCGGGAACGTCTCCTACGTCGGCGACACCGACGTGCATTCGACGGTCAAGGGTGTCGGCACGATCGGGCCGCGCTGAGCCTGCAGGATTGAGGGGCGCAACCTAGGCCGGGTTGCCTGCCTACGTCCCTCCCGAGGATCTGGAAGACCCGAGTCCTTTCCAGAGTAAAACTGATATTTCACTTCAAGAACAGCGTGACCAACGCAGTGAGCCCGACCCCAAACGCTACGGCAAAAAGCTCTCTCACCAACTGATCGCTGTTCCTCTTTAGGAACCCTGACTTGGAAGTAACGTAAACCAATTGGACCCGATACTGACCTAACCTCGCGCGACGTAACCACTCGAACAGAGCCCCAGAACCTACCGCAACTAGACAGATAACAACCCCCGCAGCAACACGCCCGTTTAGAACATTCCACCCGGCGACAACAACCAGTGAGACCGTCAACACGAGAGCGGCCCCGACCCCGGCTATAGACCGCATCATTCGGGCAATGCGGTTAATCTGATTCTCCCGCAGAATCCGGTCGATGCGTTCAAATGCCCCAACAGCCTTTGAGTCGTTGGCACTCCTGTTTTGGAGTTTCGCAGGTTCACCCCGTTTGAAATCCACTGCGACGAAAGGTTCCGTCACCCACATCGCAAACTCCCTCACCTGGGGTCTCTTCTCCTCCTTAAGGACGTCGAACAGGGAGGAGCCTTCCCACTCGTCGGTCGTGACATTCAAGTCATTTGGCTTCGACATCAAGTCTTCTAGAATTCTCTGGATATGCTCCAGCGCCCCTAGATCGACGCGTACATAGGGCCGGTATTCTGTCCGTTCGGGGGGGATCTTCTGTGCCATTTCTACAACTTACTGCAGCACCGCCCAACTTGTGGTGGTTGGATTTTCGGCGCGAGGCATTGCGGCACGGGTGTCGTTCGGCAAGCACGTGGGTTGGTGGGGTGGGTTGCCTTCGGAGAATCCACCTACACTACGCGAGGATGCGATGGCCTGCCGTGAAGAGTATCCTCCATTGAACGGATCCTCGGGGTGTGGGTATAGACGGGATTGTTTGGCGAGTAGTCGGGTTGCTGACTTAAGTCGCGTCCTCGATGCGTTGCCTGCAAGGGCATCTGCACGAGGGACTTCCTTCCCGTGACCGCTTTGCCAAGTCTCGACATATGCGAATCCTCATCGGTTGAAGCGCGCAATCGTCTCATGAGCACTATGTTCGGGAATGTGGCTCACGACGATCTCAGCGACCAATGGCAGCAGGCCCTCGGTCGATACAAGGAAATGGACCTGCCCATCGCCAAGTTCAACACCGCGCTCATTCTCGCGCTCCGCCCAAGTTGGGAGCACCGCGTTCGCATCGTTACGTCAATGTTCAGGCTCCTCTTCGTCCATCCAGGATCGACGAAATGGCCGTTCAACGAGCAAGTCGTTGTTGAGTACGAAAAGAGCAAAGACCGCGTATCCGTGTCGCTCAATCGAGACGCGCCTAGACGAGGCGATCCTCGGCCCGTCGGTGGGGTCGTCGTTGCTGGAGACTTCGTTCGCCCGGAGAACGCCATACCTGTTGTCGAAAGTTTCCTAGTGCAAATCGCGAGTCAGGACCCCTAGAGAATCAGTTCGATCCTGGACCGCAACGAAGCGCTCGCATCGTGCGAGGGGATGTATTGGCGGTTAGTCGGGTTGCCAACGCGGGTCGCGCCCACGCCTGGTGTCCCGCCCGGCGCTCGCTGGGCCACAGAGCGGTAGCGTGGTGTGCGTGGCAGAACCCCCAGCCTCCCAAGGCCCGCCGCCGCCCTCATCGTCACCAGCGGGCTGGTACGCCGACATGCGCGACGTGCACCTGCTCCGGTGGTGGGACGGGTCGACCTGGACTCCCGCGACGCGTCCGGCCGAGGCGCCGCCGCCACGGTCCGCGCCAACGGTCGGGCCTCCGATCGGCGCCGACGGTCCGGGGGCGGACGAACGGGAAATCGCGGTCGCGCGCGTCGATCTGTTCTTCGCGCTCTACCCGGCGATCCTGCTGGTCTCTCTCGCAGTCGCGTCGAGATTCATCCTGCCCGCGTTCGTGGGAACGGTCGACGGCGCGGCGGCGTCCTGGGTGATCTTCGTCTTCGCCGTGCTGACCGCCGCGGTGCTGACCGTGGGCCGGTGCCTCACCGTGCTCTTCAATCGGTTCATCCTGACGAACAAGCGGCTGGTCCTCCGGACGGGAGTCGTGATCCGTCGTACCCACGAGGTGCTCCTGGACAAGATCGAGAGTATCCACGTAGAGCAAGGTGTGTTTGGCCGATTCGTCAACTACGGCAAGCTCGTCGTCCAGGGGACCGGCGGCGTGCGGATCCCCATGTTGGGCATCGAGAACCCCAAAGGCTTCCAGTCGAGGATCCTCGAGCAGGTCGAGGCTGGCACCGCGCGGCGGTAGGCGACGGGATGTATTGGCGCTAGGTCGGGTTGCCGACTTGGGTCACCCCCTTCCTTGACCGACCCGCCGGTGTCGGTAATCGGCGATAGTCTGCGTCGTGCGGAGGACATATGAGTGCATTCATTCCGGACGGATACTGCGGGCTCTATTGCGGCGCCTGTCCCCAATACCTCGCCACCAAGGCCGGCAACGCGATCGAGCTGGGATTCGAGAACTGCCAGGGCTGCAGGTCGGGCGTTGTGGCGGCGGGCTGGTGTGCGACGTGCACCCTAAAGGCGTGCGCCCGCGAAAAGAGGGTGGAGTTCTGTTACGAATGCGCGGACTCCCCCTGCAAGGACCTCAAGGACTTCAAGAACGCGCCGGACTGCCCCTACCACTCTGAGATCTACGGCTACATGGCCACGATCAAGGAAGTGGGCAAGGAGGAGTGGTTAGCCCGAATGAAGGAACGGTGGAGCTGCACCTCCTGCGGGAAAGACACCACCTGGTGGGACCTCGTATGCTCCGATTGCGGGACGGCGCTCAAGGGATACGAGAAACCGGTCAAGAAGGCCTGATTTCTGAGCATCCGGCGCCTTGAATCGGCAACACTGCATCGCCTAGCTGTTCTCCACGCATCGGTGATTGGCCAGTGCCTCGTCAGTCTCTGGAGGTAGCCTGTACGCAGGAACGTCAGGAGGGCAAGGATGAGCACAGCGGCAGAGGTGCCGGGGTCTTCTGCTCGCTCTGCCGAGGAACGGGCCCGAGAGGTAGCGCTGGGTGAGGTCTCGGACGTCCTTCTCAACCTCGAGCACTCCCTCGCCCGCGCTAGGAAGGCTCTCGCGAAGGTACGCAAGCAGGCGAACGAGCCGAACATCGAACACGCGCTGGTCGCCGCGATCACCGAGATCGAGAGGACGCGCAAGCGCCTCATGCAGGACACCTACTACGCGGGCGACTCGCTTCGACTGCTGTAGCGATGATGCGCGACCGAGGCGCGTCGGCAAGGCGCGAGGCGAGGAGTGGGGATCGTGCGTAGCGGAAGCGAGATCGAATCGGCGCTCCGCGCGTTCGTCGGCAAGTGGCACGGCTACTCGGACTCGGAGGCGGCCGGAGCGCAGACCTTCCTCACCTCAACGAACTCTTCGCGGCGTACGGATCGGACCGCATGGATGTCGGTGCCCACTTCGAAGACTTCAAGACCTCGGCGGGATTCATGGACCTCCACTGGCCGGGCATCCTCATCGTCGAGATGAAGAAGCCGGGCCTACCCCTTTCCAAGGCCGAGAACCAGCGAAAACGGTACTGGGAAGAGTCGTCCGAAGACACCGAGGGCGTACCTTTACCGCAACCTAACCCCAATGTCGGGTGGACGCGGCATCCCCCTTCACTCTGTCAATACAGCCTTCTCGGGCCTCCTTGACTCACTCGAGTACCTTCCCCCGGAGACCGTCGACACACGCCTGATCGTCGACACGACATCCCTCATGGACAATCCCGACCTTGCCCGGTACAGGCCGACCGTCAGCGACTCCTACATGGTCCATCTCGTCCCGGAAGTCCTTCGCGAGGTCGACCACCTGAAGGATCATGGGCGGCCCGCGCAGAAAGCACTGGCACGGAAGGTCGACAGCCGACTCAAGGGCTACCGGGACGGCGGCGACATCCGCGCTGGGGCGAAAGTAGATGGTGATGTGCAAGTGATCTTCGATTTCCGCGAACCGAAACAAAACGGCCTTCCTGGCTGGCTCGACCTCACCGTGCCTGATGACCGGATTATCGCCTCCGCCCTCGAACTCCAGTACCGACACCCGAGATCCGCAGTGGTCGTCGGCACGCGAGACAACGCGATGCTCGGCAAGCTAGCGGGTGCTGGCATTCCCAGCTTCCGAACTGACCGGGCAAAGGATGTCATTGGCTAGGCTCGGTCCATGGCCAGGGTCACCGCCGATGCCGTCCACCTGCGCGCGTCGGGTCCCGGGTCACCGTCGAACTCGACGACCGCTACCCCGTCGCGATGGAGATCACTGGGGACGGCAGCGTGCTCAAGACCGACTAGCCCCTCGGACATCAGAGCATCGAGAAGAGTCGGACTGGTAGCCTTGCGTGTTGCGGGTTCACCCGCATATGCCCTCGTAGCTCAGCGGATAGAGCGCCGGTTTCCGGTACCGAAGGTCGCAGGTTCGACTCCTGTCGAGGGCACCCAACCGCCGACGCGGACGCTCCTTCTTCGCGAGCGACGGCCCTCAACGACGAGAGAGGACGGCCATGGCTTCCCCCTCCCGTGGCGGTGTCGTCGAGAACTGGTGCAACGCTCGCGGTGGCCTCACGCTTGCGCTCGGGGGCGGGGGCGCTCTCGGTGCGGCACACGTCGGGGTCCTTGAGGTTTTCGACGAGTACGGCGTTTTCCCTGGGATGGTCGTGGGGACAAGCGCGGGGGCGATCATCGGTGGGGCATACGCGGCCGGCCTCAAGCCCTGCGCCATCGGCAAGCTCGTCCGGCAGGCCACCTGGAGCAACTTCGGCATCATGACGCGGAAGCCCCGTCTTGGGGTCCTTGATACGGCCGGACTCCTGGCGACCATCGATCAGCTCGGAGGGGATCGCCTCATCGAGGATCTCCCAATCCGATTCGGGGCTGTCGCGACGGACGTCAAGACGAGAAAGGCGGTCTTGTTCGACAGCGGAAGCATCAGTACGGCGTTGTGCGCGAGCATAGCCGTACCCGGCCTCTTCGTCCCCGTCAAACGAGACGGCCGATGGTTCATCGACGGTGGAGTAGCGGCCAACCTGCCCCTCCAGGCAGCCTTCGACATGGGGGCAACCCACGTCATCGGTGTTCGGGCGACCCCGGAGTGGGACATCCTCCACACCCGTAAGACCGAGGTCGCGCTCGCCAAGCTTGAGCAGTTGGAGAATGTCACCATGATTCGCCCGAAGCTCGACGGGTACGCCCAGTGGTCCCGGCGCGACGTCTCCGAACTGATCCTCCGTGGACGAGAGGCCGCCGAGGCCGTGATCGCCGGGCAGGGATTGGATCAAACCGGAACGGGCCAGACGGAGACCACCTGAGGGGCACCCCCACAATGCTTACAGAGGAGCGACGTAGGACGGGTTGCCCATCGCGAAGAACCGGTCGACCAGTCCCTGTCCTATTACGGAGACGGCTCTGTGCTCGGCGAGACTGAAGGCGTGATCGTGGGTGTCGTCGTTGGCGCGGTATCCGGAATGGAGGTGTCGGGAACCTCAGTGGTTCCGCTGATGTACGAACCTTGGCGAGAGGCCCACCCGATCAGGGCCGTGCCCGGGGTGTACTCAAAATGCCAGGGCTCATAGCCCCTCGCCCAACTTGGGTTGGCCCAACCATAGGTGAGTCCGTTCGCATCAAGCCAAGCCTTGTGCTCCCCCCTGTCATCACCGTTACAGAGGTCGATGGCCAGACCCCATCCGTGGTATGACTGGCCAACCCCCGCCGCGAGACGGCCCCTCTCCCTCCTCATTCTCTGCTGATCGGCGATGGTGCGGTAACTCGAGATGATGCACATGTTCCGACCGAACTTCAGTTTGAAGGCGTGATTGAGTTCGGCGAGGGCGACGGCCGCATCGGCCCGAACTTTATTGACGCCATCCCAGAGAATGCACATCTCGCTGTCTGAGAGGTTACCGTTCTGCAGAATCGAGAGGTCGGCTGGCGTATGCCCGTCGCAGTCCGGTAGGTACGGGGTGACGACATACTCGCTAGAGATGGCGATGTAGTGCGATGTGTCGACGAGGTCGGGAAGCGGTAGCGCGGCCTCACCGAGTCCGGGAGCCTTCCCCATGACGACCTCGATGGTTTCGGGAATCTGGCCCAGAACGACACCCGGAACCTTCTCCGCGGCGCTGGCGGCAGGGGACAGCGTGCCGACGATGGGGTAGACGATCATGGCGAACCCGAACAAGGTCAGAACCCCCGTCCGAATGACCGTCGCCTTTCGACGGTGACGCGAACGGATCGTGAGCTCCTGGGTCCGGATGCCTCGTACCATCCGCCGATGACCATGGGCGATCCCAAGGATCTCGGGAAGGTGCGGCGACGGATTCACAGGACCTCCTGGGTCGATTTGGGAGCGCTGACGATACCGCGCGCCTTCGACACGGCCAGGGCTCATGGTAACCCGGAATCATTCGAGCTACCAGACCCATGTGTGTTTTATCCCTTTCGTGCTCAAGATGGCTTCCTGGACGACCCCGTAGAAGGCCCCCCGACCTCCCCGACAAGTTCCTCGATGATGTCCTCGAGGAACACCATCCCGACCAGGCGATCCGACTTCATGACCCGGGCAACGTGAGCACCGGATTCGCGCATCCGGGCAAGCACCGCCTCCACCTCTTCGGTCACATCGACGGTGGGCAACTGCCTGACTCGCCAGCCATGAACGGGTTCCGCGCGTTCAGCCGGACGAGCGTAGAGGATGTCTTTGAGGTGGAGGTATCCCACAAAACCATGTGCCTCCTTCACCGGAAGTCTTGAATATCCCGTCTCCGCGATCACCCGTTCAACCTCCTCGAGTGTGGCGCCGGCGGGCACCGTTCTCACCCGCCGGATCGGTACCATGACGTCGGCCGCCGTGCGGTCGGAGAACTCGATCGCGCCCGTCAGCAGTCCCTGGGCATCGTCGAGAGTGCCCTCCTCGCTTGAGTGTTCGACGATGCGGCGAACCTCATCGGCCGTGAAGGCGCTCGTGATCTCGTCGCGAGGCGTGACTCCTATCGCACGGATGCAGGCGTTCGCCGTCCAGTTGAGAGCCAAGATGATCGGCTTGGTGAACTGAGCGACAACAACGAGGGCCGGACCGAAGATCAGCGCCGCCTTGTCCGGGCTCGCGACCGCGGCATTCTTGGGAACCATCTCTCCGACGACGACATGGAGTCCCGAGATCAGAAGAAGGGCCACGGCGACCGCCGCGCCGTGAGTCGCCCCAGGGGGCAAACCCAGGAACTCGACTCCACCCTCGAAGGCGTGGGCAAGCGCGGGCTCGGCGATCGCTCCCAAAGAGACCGAGCACACGGTTACGCCAAGCTGGGTGCAGGCAAGCATGAGCGAGACGTTCTCCATAGCCCAAAGGACGGTGCGAGCGGCGCGGCTCCCGCGCTCTGCCCTGATCTCCATCGCGCTACGTCGGGCCGATATCACAGCGAACTCCGCACCGACGAAGAAGGCATTACCGAGCAGAAGCACCACAACCGCCACGACCAGGCCGCCGTTCATTCGGTCACCCACACTCGAACGCGATCAACCCTGCGTCCCTCGATTCGTTCCACCCTGACCCGAAGACCTCCCTCGAAGACCTCGTCCCCTAGGACGGCGATGCGCCCCAGTCGCGCCATAACGTAGCCACCGATCGTCTCGTAGGAGGGATCTTCGGGAACGTCGAGGCCCGTAACCTCCCGCACCTCGTCAGGTCGAAGCACTCCGGGAACGCTCCACGCACCGTCTAGCGTTCGATGAATGTCGACTCGCCGACGGTCGTGCTCATCGGCGACCTCCCCCACGAGTTCCTCGACGACGTCCTCGAGGGTGACGAGCCCGGCCGTCCCTCCGTACTCGTCAACAACAATGGCCAATTGGAGGGGCATCTGTCGGAGCTCCATCAGGAGGGGGCGAGCCGATTGGGTCTCGGGAACCCGGGGGGCCTCAAACAGCAGGTCGGTCACGCGCGCCTTCGCCCTCTTCTCGTAGGGAAGGGCGATGGCGCTCCTGACGTGCACGAGCCCCAGCACATCATCGTGAGAATCGCCGATGACCGGGAAACGAGAGTGCCCGGAGACCCGTGAGGCCTCCACCAGATCGGCCGCCGTTGAGTCCCGATCAAGCACCTCCATCCGGGTGCGGTCAGTCATGACATCGATGGCCGTTAGCTCGTCGAAATCGATGGTGTTCTTGAGAAGGAGGGCGGTAGACGGAGCAAGGGTCCCAGCCTCTACGGACCTCCGGACCAGCGCCGCCAACTCCTGAGGGGATCGGCCACCAGATAGTTCTTCTTTCGGTTCGATCCCCATCAACCGGAGGATCCCGTTGGCTACGGAATTGAGGCCGACGATCACCGGCCACAGAAGGGTGGTGATCGCCATCGTCACGGACGTGATCCGCGAAGCAACACGGAAGGGGGAGCTGAGAGCGAGATTCTTGGGAACGAGCTCCCCGAAGACCATGGAAAAGATGTTGATGACGATCAGGGAGAGCGCACCGGCTAGGGACCCGATGGCCGCACGAGAAAGTGCCGTCGATTCCAGCGGAACCCCAATAAGGGACGTTAGCGCGGGTTGCGCCGAATAGCCCAGAAGGATCGTCGTAACGGTGATGCCCACCTGCGCTCCCGACAGCTGGGTCGAGAGGCGCCTAAGCGCCCTAGAGACCCGGCGCCCTCCTCGCGCAGAGGCATCGACATGGGCTGGGTCAAGGGCGACGAGGGCAAACTCCGCTGCGACGAAAACCGCCGTGCCGAGCGTGAGCGCCACCCCAACCCCGATCAGCACCCACTCCGCCGTCACGACTCGCCCTTGTGTCGGTCCATGGTGAGCCCAGCATAGTCTTCATCATGGTCGCGTTTCCGGGGGAATAATCGGCTCTCGCGCTCGCATCCGAGCGCCGTTGGGCGTAGCATCTCCGTCGTGTCCTGTCCAGTGTCGGCCTGGCCGACTTCTGCCCACGCGCTGGACTGCGCCCTTGTGCGCCCATGAATATCTTCTTCATCGGGGACGAGTTGGTCGCTGGCAAAGGTGATCCGAAAGCACTCGGCTGGACGGGCCGCGTGATCGCTCGTACCGTCACGGATGGCTTCGACCTGACGTTCCATTCCCTTGGCGTTCCAGGGGAGACCATCATCGAGATGGCGGCCCGGTGGGAGGACGAGGTCGTGAGACGGGTACGAACCCGCGAATCGAACGCCATCGTGTTTGCGGTGGGCCGCGCCGACATCAGGCGGGGTTCGAGCCTAGCGATGATCCGCCTCAGCCTCGCTGGCTCGCTTGATGCTGCGAAGAGCATGGGTTTCAAAACAATGCTCATCGGGCCGCCTCCGGGGACGAACAGCGAAAACGAGGCAATCGCCGAACTCGGGGCAATCTGCGAAGACTCCGCTACCCGGCGAGGTGTGCCCTATGTTGACGCCTACGGCCCGCTCGTCACCCACGAACATTGGGTGACCGATATGGCAACGAGCGCCGAATCCCTGCCGGGCCCGGCCGGATACGGTCTTCTCGCCTGGCTCGTCCTTCACGCCAAGTGGCGGGAATGGCTCGGGATCTCTGAACTCTAGATCTCCGGACTCTATGCGATAACGCCAGCGTTCCGGAGCGTTACCGCGAGGTCGTGTGGACGCGAGGCTATCGCGATGGCCTCGTCGAAGGTGATCGTCTCGGCGCGGACCAGGTTGAACAGGTGCTGATCGAACGTCTGCATCTTGTAGTAGTCGCCCTCGGCGATGAGGTCCATGATCGGCGGCTGCGACGAGGGATCCACGATGGCCTCAGCCGTCCGGCCAGTATTGATCATAATCTCGCACACCAACACCCGGCCCGATTCATCCGCCCGCTGGACCAGCCGTTGGGAAATGATGCCCCTCAGGGTCTGCGCCAGCGTCGCCCTGATCTGTGCCTGCTCATGGGGCGTGAAGAAGTCGACGATGCGGTTGATCGAGTCCTGGGCATCGATGGTATGCAGGGTTGAGAGCACAAGGTGGCCGGTCTCGGCAGCCATAAGGGCCGCCCTGACCGTCTCGGCATCACGCATCTCGCCCACCATGATGACATCGGGGTCCTGACGCATCGCCCCGCGGAGGGCGTGATGGAAGTCGAGGGTATCCGATCGTATCTCCCGCTGAGAGATGATCGCCTTTTTATCGCTGTGGAGCACCTCGATCGGATCCTCGATGGTGATGATGTTTGTTTCACGGTGATTGTTTACAAGGTCGATCATCGACGCAAGGGTCGTAGTCTTTCCGGAACCGGTCGGACCGGTGACCAGAACGAGACCACGAGGTTCCAGGGCGAGGTCGGCCACCACGTCGGGTAAGCCAAGTTCTGGCATGGATTGGGCTCCGACGGCCACACGCCTGAACACCAGGGCGTCCATGCCTCGGGAGACGTAGGCGTTGACACGGAACCTCCCCACACCGGAAAGCGAGAAGGCGAAGTCCGCCTCGTGGGTATCCCTGAATTCGAGGACGAGGTCCTCTGGAAGGACCTGGGCAACCATGTTCCTGGTGTCCTCGGGACGCAGGGGCGGAACCTGAAGCTTGCGAAGCCGCCCGTCCACCCTGATGCGGGGGGCGGAACCGACCTTGCAGTGCAGGTCGGAACCATTCGTGCTCGCCAGGGCGTGCAGGAAAGGAATAACCGAAACGGGTTGATCGCTCACAACACCTCCATCGGCACGGTGCCCCTTCAAGTTGAGGCTAGTCCTCCTCGAATGGTGTGGGAAGATGATGCGCTGAATGCCACACGAGGATGAAGGAGCCTTCATGAGCAAGAAGGGACGCAAGCGCCGATCCCGCAAGGGCAACGCCGCCAACCACGGGAAGCGCCCGAACGCCTAAACGTCCGATAGCGCTAGCCGAGGTCTCTGGCCTCACCGATCATGGCGAGTACCCGTTTCCTCAGGTGTTCGGGAGCCTGTTCACAGGGGCAACAAGAGATCATTGCCTTGATGCGCTCGTGAATCCTGCGCTCGGCCTCGCAGGGGGGACAAACCTCAAGGTGTTCCGCAATTGCCCTCAACTCCTCTTCGGGGAGTTCCTTGTCGACAAACGCGAAGAGCTTATCGAGCAATTCGTCGCAGTGGTCACCCATCGGAACCTCCCTCATCGCTAGCGGCTCCACTGATCCCGCGATCACCCACGTAGTCGCGCAGCAGTTCACGGAGCATCTTTCGGCCCCGATGGAGCCGGGACATCACCGTACCGACCGGGCACTCCATGATCTCTGCGATCTCCTTATATGCAAATCCCTCGACATCGCTCAGGTAGACGGCCATACGGAAATCGTCAGGTAACTGAGCGAGGGCCTCCCGGATGTCCACGTCCCCGATCCCATCTAGGGCGTGCTCCTCGGCCGAAGTCAGTCCCCCCGAGGAATGGGAGGCGGCTCGGGCGAGGTGCCAGTCCCCGATCGTGTCCGACTCGGTCCGCTGCGGCTCGCGCTGCCGCTTGCGGTAAATGTTGATGAAGGCGTTCGTCTGGATTCTGTACAGCCAGGCCCTTAGGTTGGTACCGGGTTCAAATCGTCCCCGCCCCGCGAAAGCTTTCGCGTAGGTTTCCTGCACCAGGTCTTCGGCGTCCGCGGGGTTGCGGGTCATCCGCATCGCGGCGGCATAAAGCTGGTTCATGTAAGAAAGCGCCTCAACCTCGAAATCGGCAAGGGCGGCGTCGGTATCACTCATCGGTGATGAGCCTACCGTCTCGACCTCGGCGCATAGAGTCACACTTTGCCCAACCCCGTAGGAGTCCCGCTCATTCCCGGCGATACGCGATCGTCAACGTTGCTAAGTTGGGCGCATGGGAAGTCCACGATGAGCCCCACCATCGGTTCCCCGGGCGTCGGCCCCGGGCAATTGTGGGATGCCCCCGTGGCTCCTGGCCCTCTCGACGCTACCGTCGAGATCCCCGGGAGCAAGTCGCTGACCAACAGGTACCTGGTGCTCGCCGCCCTCGCGGACGCCCCCGTTACCATCCGGGGCGGCCTCCGGTCGCGGGACGCGAACCTCATGATCGATGCACTCCGCACTTTCAAGGTCGACATAGACGACTCCACTTCTGAATGGGTGGTAGCACCGGGGAGTCTCAGAGGCGGCGATTTCGTCGATTGCGGGCTTGCTGGCACCGTCATGCGTTTCGTGCCGCCCTTGGTGTTGCTCGCCGATTCTCCGGTCTCCTTCGACGGCGACTCCGCAGCCCGCACCCGACCGATGGCTCCCCTGATCGGCGCCCTCCGAACCCTCGGCGCCAAGGTCGACGACGCCGGACTGGAAGCGCTTCCCTTCGTCGTCACCCCACCAAAGGAGATCGCCTCTGAGGTCGAAATCGACGCCTCTTCGTCGTCCCAATTCATTACTGGGCTGCTCCTGGTTGCCCCCCGACTGCCCAATGGGCTGACTATTCGCCACATCGGAAAAACGCTCCCGAGCCTTCCCCACATCAACATGACGGTCGAGATCCTTGCGAACGCCGGTGTAACGATCGACCGCCCGGATGACCACACCTGGATCGTTCACCCCGGATCCATCCACTTCGACGACATCAATATCGAACCAGACCTCAGCAACGCCGCCCCCTTCATGGCGGCGGCCCTCGCTTCTGGCGGAACGGTTCGGATCCCGAATTGGCCCTCTGGCACCACCCAGCCTGGCGCTCTCGTTCCTGGCATCCTCGAAAGGATGGGGGCTACATGCTTCGTCGAGGATGGGGTCATGACCGTCACCAGCCTGGGCACGATCCATTCCGTCGACGCCGACCTCTCAACATGCGGAGAGATGGCCCCAACGATCGCCGCCCTATGCGCACTTGCCGACGGCCCATCGACGCTTAGGGGAATAGGTCATCTTCGGGGCCATGAGACGGACCGGCTCGCCGCCATCGCCGCAGAGATCACACGGCTCGGTGGCAGGTGCACGGAGGAACCGGACAGCCTTCGCATCGCACCCCCGGTCTCCGGCCAACTCGTCGGTACCGACATCCGCACCTACCACGATCACCGCATGGCCACCTTCGGTGCGATCATCGGGCTGCGGGTGCCGGGCACACGGATAATCAACGTCGGCACGACCGCGAAAACCATGCCGGACTTCCCCACCATGTGGCGGACGATGCTCGGCCTTTCCACCGACGCGGAGATTGCTTGAAGCGCTTCGATGAGTCCGACGCGCGGATTCGACCGAACCCACGCGGGTCCCGACCGCGCTCCAAGCGGCGCCCCGAACATGCGGACGCCTTCACCGGCTGGGTCATCGCCGTCGACCGTGGTCGATACCTCGTCCATGGGGTCGGGGACGAAGACGCCACAGTGACGGCGATCCAGGCGCGCGAGCTGGGCAAGAGGGCGATCGTCGTCGGCGACAGGGTTCGAGTCGTCGGGGACGTGTCGGGGGAAGAGGGTTCCCTTGCCAGGATCGTCGGGCGCGAAAAGCGGCGGTGTGTCCTGCGCCGAAGCGCCGACGACTCCGATCCCACCGAAAGAGTGGTCGTCGCCAACGCTGATCGCCTGGGCATCGTGATATCGCTTGCCGAGCCGGAGCCGAACCGGCGCCTGATCGACCGCTGCCTGGTAGCCGCCTTCGATGCCGGAATCGAGGGCCTCCTCGTGCTCACCAAGACCGATCTGGCCGATCCCTCGCCTCTCAGGGAGGCCTATGAACCCCTGGGGGTGACCGTCATCGCGACCGGGTTCGAGGGCGATCGCATCGATGGACTCTCCCACCTCCGGAAAGCGCTCTCCGGAGGCACGACCGTCCTCATCGGCTCTTCCGGCGTCGGCAAGTCCACCCTGGTCAACGCCCTCGTTCCCGGATCGGACCGTGCGACGGGAGGGGTCAATGCGGTAACCGGAAGGGGCCGCCACACCTCCTCCTCGGCCATCGCCCTCAAAATCCCCGGCACCGGATGGATCATCGATACCCCTGGTGTCAGGACGTTCGGGCTCGGCCACGTTAAGCAGGCCCATCTGATGAACGCCTTCCCCGAGGTCGCCCAGGCCGCCACGGACTGCGCCCGCGGATGCCCCCACCAGGGGGATGGTGATGGTTGCTCGCTCGACGCTTGGGCTGACACGGCGGAGCGGAAGATGCGCCTCGACTCGATCCGGCGGCTTCTCGCCAGCCGCATCGGGACCGAACCCCTGTAGCGTGTGAATATGACCGCGAAAGGACCCTATGCCGATGATCTGTCCTTCGCCCTCCACCTTGCGGACGAGGTCGATGCCCTCACCCTGAAGAGCTTTGGTAGACACTCCCTGCAGGTGGAGATGAAGGGCGACTCCACCCCGGTCACCGAGATCGATCGAACCGCGGAGGAGATGATTCGGACCTGCCTCGAGCGTCACAACCCCGAGGACGCCATCTATGGGGAGGAGTTCGGGTCCAAGGGTGGGGGGCCGCGTCAGTGGGTCATCGATCCGGTCGACGGGACCAAGAACTACATCAGAGGCGTCCCGGTGTGGGGCACCCTCATCGCCCTCTTGGTGGAGGGAGATCCCGTCATGGGGGTGGCGAGCGCCCCGGCCCTTGGGATGAGGTGGTTCGCCTCCCGCGGGGATGGGGCCTGGAAGGGCACTGCCCTCAATGATTCCACGCGGCTCAAGGTCTCCGCGATCGACAGCCTCTCTGAGGCATCCCTCTCATACGCCAGCCTGACGGGCTGGGAGTCGGCCGGGCTCCTGGAGAACTTTCTCGACCTCCAGCGGCGGATGTGGCGCACCCGGGCCTTCGGTGATTTCTGGAGTTACATGCTCGTCGCCGAGGGCGTCATGGAGGTGGCGGCAGAGCCCGACCTTGCCCTCTACGACATGGCCGCCCTTGTCCCAATCGTCGAGGAGGCCGGGGGCCGGTTCACGTCGCTGACGGGCGTCCGCGGACCTTTCGGGGGCAACGCCCTTGCGACCAACGGCCTCGTGCACGACGAAGTGCTGAGACGACTCGCAGGTTCTCCCGCCTAGACCCGTACTTCTTCCCGGACGATTCCGTCCTCGGCCACCCCGCCCCCCGAGACATCGGACCACACCCGTTTCGCGATCGCCTCGATGGCCCTTCGGGCAGGCGAATGGGGCGCACGTTCCATTAAGGCTTGACCGGCGAGCGTTGCCGAGTCGCAGGCCTTTGGGTCGTCTGGAATGATCCAGGCCTCCTTGACCGCCGCGTAGCGAGCGAGCACTTCCCCCACCGCCTGAGACGGCCTCATCCCGCATACCGATGCCCTCACCCTGTTTACCACGACGAGACGAGGGACCGCGGCCGCCTCCCCGTCGCCCAGATCACCCAACGCTCGAACCAGACGCTGGATACCTAGGGGCTCGGCCGAGCCAACGACAACGATGAGGTCGGATGCGGCGAGCGCAGTGAGGGTCGCCTCGTTGCGGCCTATACCCCCAGACACCGCTCCTTCCTTCTCGATGCCAAACCCGCAATCGATGACCGAAACGGAAGCCGCAGATCGAACCGCCTGGAGCATCGGTTCAAGGGCCGCGGACGGCAATTCAGGCCAGCGAGATGTTTGGGTAATCCCGCTTAGGACACGTAAACCCGGCCGGACCTCAAGCGCGAATCGTCGGATGGCATCGGCCAACGAACTCCCCTCCAACGCTGCCCGCGCCACGGCCGCGACCCCAGGGGCCTCATCAAGCATCCCAAGCGCCTGAGCGACAGCTCCCCCAAAAGTATCGGCATCAAGCAAGATGACGGACTCCGTGAGGGAAGCGAATTCGGTGGCCAGGTTGACCGCGAGGGTCGTCCGACCTGGGGCACCCGTTGGGCCCCATATTGAGATGACGGCACCTTCCCCGAGTGGTTCGGACTCGGTGATCGTGTCACCCATACCTGTCGGTTCGCTGATTGAATCGACCACCGCTGATACCACCTCGTCCACCGCAGCACCAACTGAGGTAACCGTAGCCACCCCAAGAGAAGAAAGCCGCGCCGCAGCATCCGGGCTTGAGGGTATTCCAACGATTGCCACCCCATGCTTACCCAGCGCCCGGACGACCGCACGATCGAGCCGCGGTTGATCCGATACAACGACGACTCCCCCCACGCCGGCAGCCACTGCGGCGACGGCCTCCACAAGGTCGGCGCACCTCCTGGCCACCACAAGGTCGGCATGCGCCTCGATGGCCCTGGCCAGTTCGGCCTCCTCAGGACCCCGCACGGCGACGATCACGGCGGTCGTCATGAGGTTCCTCGTCCGGCCGTTCCGACGACCACCACGTCCCCTTCCTCGGCCAGGGCGGCCAGGAAGTCACCCACTTCATCGGCGGGCACCAAAACGTACGCGGTCTCGGCGCCGGAAGAAAACGCACCCGAATCCCGATCGACCTGATCGATGACAAGACCGGAGGCCACCAATACCGACTCGCTTCCTACAAGTCCCTCTCGTATTAGCCACACGTCCACGACAGCACCGGGCTCGATTCCCTCGGCAAGAGGCAGGGAACTCGCCACGGCAACCGGCCGAGAGCTAAAATCCTCCGGTTCGTCGACGGCCGATGCGGGAATCAACTCGCCGGGTGCGATTGTGCGAGTGACGACGGAGCCCCACGGGGGATCCTCGGCCGAAAGATATCCCTCTCCGATCCTCACGTGCGAAACGACAACGTTTCTCTCGCTGAGGGGCGTTCCTGGTGTCAGGGTATCCCTAGCAACGAGATACGGCTCCGTGTGGTCGGCTCGGGATACGAGGGACGTGGTCCCCCAGACGGAAACGGCAATTAGCCCCAACCCAATGATCAGGCGCGGATCTGCCCATCCGGGACGTTTGAGTCTGGCAGCGATCGGGCCGATGGTCGGATTCATGGATACCTCCTTAGGTCGCTTTGGGCCATCCTGCCTCAGCGAGACAGGCCCCGCAGATGGGTGTGGATAACCCCGTCCACAGACCCGTCCATGGGAGACTGAGGAACATGGAGCCCCGATTCCTCACGCTCGCTGACGTCCAGGAGGCCCTCAACATCAAGGCGGCGCAGTCGTACGCATTGGTGCGCTCCGGTGAATTGCGGGCGATTCAGGTGGGGGGCAGGAACCAATGGCGGATCGAGGCTTCCGAACTTGAGGCCTACATCCAGCGGCAGTACGAAACCTCAAGGGCGCGCACCGAAATCGAGCGCTAATTATGCTCGGCCCCCACTGGGCGATCATTGACTCAAGGACCTCCCCGAGGGCAGTTGGTGCTCACTACTTCCTAGAGCATCCACTTCCTAGGCGGACGTCACCCGCCTGAGCGCGGAGAAGGGCACGGCCACACACCCAGTTCCCGACTCCAACTGGATATCGCAGTGGTCGGCACCGACAGCCGAGATGGAGCCCTGGAAGTCGCCCCCCTTCGTCTCGGCGACGACCCTGGCTCCGGCGCTAGAGAGGATCCGCAGCGCGTGGCCGAGGGAAAGTCGACGCTCGACCTCACCCCACGGCAACGATCGATCGGTGACCCCCGTGATGCCAACGATCGCCGCGAGGGGCACAAGGTGATCCCGCTTTCCCTCATGCAACAGGATCCAGGCCGGCGTCACGTCGGCGATCGTCCCCCGAAGCGCCGATCCCCCCTCGAGGTGAACCACTACTGGATCCGACCCGACCGCCCTTATCCTCGCTGCCAACTCAACGGAGGCACGCTCCGCGATTGCCAGCTCCGCGACCTCCGCCTCGAATTCCGCGCTTTGGGCAGATGCGAATTGGCCCTCGAGATCACCGAACAAGTCGTTCCACCGCACGATCACACGATACGGGACCGAAGTTGTCCACAACATCCCCATTCGAGTCGACAGATCTATTTCATTGCGCTACACCTAACGATATCTAATAGCATTATTCGATACGTTACGATATCTAGAGGGGTGGATGAACAATGAGGATCCGGATGCTGGGGGCGACTGCAATTGCCGCGACTTCAAGGGGAATTCGGTCATGAGCGTCGCCGCGGTTACGAGGCCACTAACCACCGGGGCCGTCGCCCATTCGCTCGCTCCACGCGCCGCGCCAGAGAGTCCCTACGCACGCCCCCGGCGATTACTCGGGGACCCGACCCCGCTTGCCTGCACCGTCGCAAAGACTGCACTAGAGGTCGTGCTCGGCGGTCACGGCCTGGATCAACTCAACCGTTGGGTCACTCCGCAAATCCGGGCATCGCTGGCCCGCCAAGGGGCCCTCGCTCTACGCGCCGGACATATACCACCGACAACCGTGGGCATCCGAAGAATCCGGGTCTATCGTGTGAGCGATATCGCCGCGGAGACGAGCATCATCGCGGACGACGGGTGTCACGTAAGGGCGATAGCCGCACGCTTCGAGGACATCGGGGGCCGCTGGCAGGCCACCGTCCTCGACATCGGCTGACAGGCTCCTCGCAAACGACCAGAGCTACGCCTCGTCCTTGCCGTGGCAGAGTTTGTACTTCTTTCCCGATCCGCAGGGGCAAGGCACGTTCCGTCCCGTCCCCGGATACGTGACCCCGCTCTTCGGCGCCTTGACCACGGGGATCTTCTTCGGCGCCGCTGGATCACCCGCACCGGATCCCCCGGAACCGAGGCTACCCGCCCCACCCTTCTGCGCGCCGCGCTTACCCGCTCCGCCCTTTCCTCCGGCGGCCTTGCGGGCCGCGGCCCGGGACGGCGCGGAGGCCTGCCCTCCGGGTTGAGTCCCCGCTGCCCCAGAGGAGTTGTCGAGGGTCGGTCCACTGAAGGTCATTTGAGACATGGACACCGCCCCCGCCGAACCCGTCCCGGAGGACGTTATGGCCGGGCTTCGTACGGCCGGCCCAGCGGCCGGGGCTCCGGCCGCCACGGCCGTCTCAGCGGCCGAGGACGTTGTGACGGTCGGTTGCCCCTGGGTGGCCCCCGGCTCCCGCTTCTCGACCCGGTAGAGCGCCGAGAGCGTCATCTCCTTGATCGCGCTCGATAGGCCCTCGAACAACTGGAAACTCTCCCTCTGATACTCCATGAGGGGGTCGCGCTGGCCCATGGCCCGAAGCCCGATCCCATCCCGGAGGTAATCCATTTCATAGAGGTGCTCGCGCCACTTCGCGTCAACCACCTGGAGGACGATCTGCCGCTCGACCTGCCGCATGACCTCCTTGCCGATCCTGGCCTCGACCTCGCCGTAGCGAATGTGCGCATCGGAGGAGAGTTCCCGGATGAGGTATTCGGACGAAAGAAGCGAGATGCCACCAACATCCTCGATGAGCTCGTCCGCGGTCAGTGACACGGGATAGATGACCCTGAGGCCACGTAGCAGGCCGTCGAGATCCCAGTCATCCGGATTTCCGATGGTCGCTGCCAGAACGTTCTCCTTCACGACATCGTCGATGAAGCCCTCGATCTGATCCAGGACGTCCTCCCCGTCCAGGACTCTCTTCCTCTCGGCGTAAATGACATCGCGCTGGGAAGCCATCACATCGTCATACTTGAGGATGGTCTTGCGCATGTCGAAATTACGGCCCTCGATCTGGGCCTGCGCGCTCCTCACCCCACGGGTCAGGACCTTGGATTCGATCGGCATGTCATCGGGAAAGGCCGTGGAATTCATGAGTTGTGCGGCTAGGCCGGACTGGAAGATCCTCATGAGGTCGTCCTCGAGCGAAAGGTAGAACCTCGACTCGCCTGGGTCTCCCTGACGGCCCGACCGGCCGCGTAGCTGATTATCGATGCGGCGAGACTCGTGCCTCTCCGTCCCGAGCACGTAGAGTCCCCCGGCGGCGACGACCTCGTCGTGCTCCTTTTCAACCGCGTGCTGGGCAGCCTGAAAGGCCTTGGCCCACGCCTTCTCATACTTCGCGGCGTCCTCGACGGGATCGAGACCTTTGGCCGCCATCGCCTCGATGGCACGGAATTCCGGGTTGCCACCCAGCATGATGTCGGTTCCCCGCCCGGCCATGTTCGTCGCAATGGTCACGACCCCCTTGCGACCAGCCTCGGCGATAATCGCCGCTTCACGTTCATGCTGCTTGGCGTTGAGTACGGAGTGAGGAATTCCGACGCGGTCGAGCTCCTTCGAAAGGTACTCCGATCGGTCCACGGTGACCGTCCCTACAAGGACCGGCTGACCCTTTTCATGTCTGGCCTTGATATCCGCGATGATCGCCTCGAACTTGGCCCGGGAGTTCTTGTACAGAAAGTCCGACTGGTCGATGCGGACCATCGGCATGTGGGTGGGGACGGAAACGACCTCCATCCCATACGTGGAACGGAGCTCGGCCGCCTCGGTTTGGGCCGTGCCGGTCATCCCAGCGAGCTTCTCGTACTTTCGGAAGTAATTCTGGAGCGTGATGGTAGCGAACGTCTGCACCTCGGCCTTGATCGCTAGGCCTTCCTTGGCCTCAAGCGCCTGATGCAGGCCCTCGCCATACCGCCTTCCTTTCAAGATGCGCCCGGTGTGTTCGTCGATGATGTCGACCGAACCGTCCTGGACCACGTAATCGCGATCTCGAAGCAGCAACTCCTTGGCCCTGATGGCGCTATTGAGAAACGCGATGAGCGGGGTGTTCTCAGCCGTATAGAGGCTAGTGATCCCGAGCGCCTTTTCGACCTTGTCGATGCCGGGCTCGAGCACCCCGATCGCCCTCTTCTTCTCATCAACCTCATAATCGACGTCCTTGGTGAGGCCATTTACGAGCCTCGCGAACTCCCCATACCAGCGGCTATTGTCCCCCGACGCCGGCCCTGAGATCAGGAGCGGAGTGCGGGCCTCGTCGATGAGGATTGAGTCGCACTCGTCGATGATCCCGAAGCTGAGCCCCCGCTGGACGATGCTCTCGGGACTCAACACCATATTGTCCCTCAGGTGATCGAAGCCGAACTCGTTGTTCGTTCCGTAGGTGATGTCTGCCGCGTACTGTCTGCGGCGCTCCTCCGGGGGCATGCCCGCAAGAACGCAGCCGGTCGTCATCCCTAGGAAACGGAAGACCCGACCCATGAGTTCGGATTGGTACTTGGCTAGGTAGTCATTGACCGTAACAATGTGGACGCCCTTGCCTCCAAGGGCATTGAGGTATGAGGGAAGGGTAGCCGCCAGGGTCTTTCCTTCACCCGTCTTCATTTCTGCGACCATGCCGAAGTGAAGAGCCGCACCGCCCATTACCTGAACGTCGAAAGGACGGAGGCCGAGGGTCCGCTGCGAGGCCTCCCGAACGGTAGCGAACACCTCCGGCATGAGCTCGTCAAGGGACTCTCCCTCGTCGAGACGGGTTCGAAAGGTACCCGTCATCTTCTGTAACTCATCGTCCGAAAACCCCTGGAAAACCTCCTCCAGCCCATTCGTCAGAACAGCGATGGCCTCGAGGCGCTTGACCTTCTTCCCTTCACCAGCGCGAAGGATCCTATCAAACAGGAACACGGCTACTCCTGACGTCGGACGTGGTTCGGAAACCATCGTAGGCGCAAGCGTCGGCTATGACTGCCCAACGTCCATACGCCCCCTCACTTCCTCCCGCGACTACGCACGTTGCTTGAGCACTTCGTGGCCGTCGGAAACCGATTCCTCTTCCCTTTCAAGGTGGATGACACCATACGTCCACCCGCGGCGGCTATAGACGGCCGAAGGCAACCCGCTCTCTGAATCATGGAAGAGGTAGAAGTCGTGCCCGACAAGCTCCATGCGATCGATCGCCTCGGAGATCGTCATCGGTGCCGCGGAGTGGATCTTGCTCCGAATCACGATCGGAGTCCCGTCGAGAGGGATCTCCCTGGTGGCCGAATCCGGCGCGCCCTCCCAGGCCTCGACGCTGGTGGTCCGCGGGGATGATTCCATTGGCGTCCCGGGCTTTCCCACCCCGATTCGGCCCTGGTGGCGGTGAGAATGGCGCTCGTGCCGCTTGCGGAGGCGTTCAACCAAGCGGTCGATGGCTATATCCAGAGCCATATGCCGATCGTCGGACGCCGCCTCCGCACGTACGACGGGACGGTGGCCATGAACGGTGAGTTCCACCTTCTCCCGCTCGCCGGCAATCTTGGGATTACGCTCATGAACCACGTGAACATCGATGCGAATAGCACGGCTATCGACGGTCTCGATCCTTCGTAACTTCTCGATCACCCTCGCCCGAAACTCTTCCGAAACCTTCGTATGGCGTCCGACGACGACAATGTCCATGAAGCACCTCCTTGGCCGGGCGGCGCAGAGTGCGCGTTGCCTCCTCCTTCTACTTTAAGCCTCGCGCCCGACGCGCGTTAGGGGGCATCCGACACATCCTCGGATCGCGGGTCCCTCGCATGCGGAACACGTCCCGCCAAAACGCGTGAGGAGCCCGAGCCGTTCCGCCTCGTCAACGACGGCGTCAGAAAGCCCTGGGGAAAGGCCAAGGCGACGAGCAGCCACCCCCGCTGTCGCGCCCCGAGTCACCTCAATGACGACGGCCTCGAATATTCCCCTACCGGTCACAGCAGCCTCCCCACCTGGAAGGCCAAGGTCGCCAGCAACCACCCAAGGACGAGGTGCATCACGATGGCTCCCCCCGCCCATTTCCACCCGAACAGTCGCCTCTGCTCCGCGGCCGTCGCCAGGCAGGGAGCGTAGACGAGGACGAGGACCATGAAGGCGAAGCCCGCCGCCGCGGGGTGCCCCCCGGAGGTCTCCATCACCGTCTCCATGACCCTCTCTTCAAGCCCGGTCGGGGTGGATCCGGTCGGGGCCTCGACCGCGTACGACTGGGCAAGCGCCGCGACGGTGACCTCCTTCGCGGCAAGCCCGGAGACAAGGGAAGCGGCGAGGTGCCAGTCCCCCAGGCCCATCGGCTCAAGGGCCGGGGCAATCCCCCTGGAGCCCGCCCCGTACAGGCTGTCCTCTATCGGCACATCCCCGACGCCGTGCCCGCCCCGAACCGGGATCGCTGCGGCCAACCACAGGACGACGAGGGCCGCCACGATGATGGGGCCGGCGCCCCGAACGAAGGCCCCCACCCTGGTCAGGATCGAACGCGCGAGGACCCCGGGTCGGGGCCACTGGTATGCCGGCATGATGATGGCGAGCGGCTCCCGATGGACCTCCCTGAGCACGGTTCTCTTGAGGAGGAGGCCAACCCCCACGACGAGCAGGACGCTGAGGACGTTGAGCAGGAAGACGACCGTCCCCGCGTGGTCGGGGAAGAACACCTGAGCCAGCACCACGTAGACGGCCAGACGCGCCGAGCATGAGGTGAAGGGAATAAGGAGGCCCGTAAGGAGGCGCTGCCGAGCATCGGGAAGGACCCGAGTCGCCGCGAGCGCAGGGATATTGCAGCCGAACCCCACCATAAGAGGGAGGACGGCCCTCCCATCCAGACCCATCGAGGCCATTACTCGATCGGCGACGATAGCCCCCCTCGCCATGTACCCGCTGGCCTCTAGAACCCCGATCGCCGCAAAGATCACGATCAAGACGGGCACAAACGTCGCTACCGTGCCTACGCCCACCAGTACTCCCTCGACCAGTACCCCCTCGAGCCAACCCCCATCGACGCCGACCCTCTCGAGGGACCAGGACGCACCCGAGGACGCTGGCCCTTCAAAGAACGCCATGACAGCCTCAATGAGTGGGGCCGTAGCCCGCGTCATGAGTTCGAAAAGCCCCCAAACGACACCGAGGAAGACGGGGATACCCGTCCATGGCGCAAGAAGCACTCGGTCGATCAAGTCGGAGAATGTCCTGCGAGTTCTCGGAACGGCTTCAATGGCGGCAACGGCACCGCTCACCCACTCGAACAACCTCTCGGTCCTCTTGAGGGTCTCCTCCGGTGACTCTTCATCGGCTCCGATCGGCCTCCTCCCGATGCCCTGACCCAGGCCCCGTAGGCTCGGTCGGATCGTCGCTGCCGCTAGGACCGCTTCGGCAAGGGCATCCAACCCCTTTCGATGGCGGGTATCGATCTCGATGACGGGAACCCCGATCGTCGCGCTCAGGGCGGCAGGATCGACCCTGTGATGGTGCGCACCTGCGAGGTCGTTCATCGTCAGGGCGACGACGGCGGGGCTTCCCCCCTCTACCACCTGGGCGAGAAGGTAAAGGGACCGGGAAGGACTCGTCGCGTCCACGAGGACGACGGCGACCGTGCCGGGTTCGGCCTGCGCGATGGCCTCGGCGGTGACACGCTCATCCGGTGACCGGGCGACGAGGCTATAGGTGCCGGGAAGGTCCGTGACCTCGAACCGTCCGAGAGGGGTCGTCCACGTCCCCCGCATTAGCTCGACGGTCGTGCCGGGAGCGTTGACGGTGTGCTGCCGGGCTCCGGTAACGGCGTTGAATAGTGACGACTTCCCGACGTTGGGGTTGCCGAAGATGAGGATGGAAGCGCTTTCGCTCATTCGAGCACCTCCACCTCGATGCACCTCGCGGTGCCCAGGTCGATGGCAATCCGCGCGCATCCGAGGCCGACAAGCCTCCCGCCCAGTCCCGCCTTCTGGACGACCCGGATACGTTCACCTGGCCTGAGCCCGATCTCCTTCAGCCACAGGTCACCCGGCACACGCAGGCCCCGGCCTCGGCGACGACGCCTACCGCGGCCCCCTAGATGCCTTCTGCCGCCCGGCACCCGCGCCCACCGACCGCGGCGCCGACCGCGGCGCCGACCGCGACCCTTTCGGCGCGGCCCCTCAGGTGCACGCAAACCGATGATGCGCGCATCGATGTCGGGAGGGAGATCGGCAAGCAACATACTGTCAACGGTAGAACTTAGGGAAGCCTAACCTACGGGACCGAGGTCCCGATACGCGGAGCAGGGGTCGCGGCGAGAGTCAGCGCTCCGACGACGGCGATTCCCCTCGCCTCAAGGACCACCGATGCGCGGGCGAGGCTCGCCCCCGTCGTAATGACATCGTCCACTAGGGCAACCGTGGTAACGCGCGACGGTACGTCTCGCGCCCGAATGCCGCGCACGGCATTGATCCAACGCTCGCGATCCGCAAGGGACCTGGATTCGTATCCCCGGTTCATGAGAAGTCGCTCCACCACCACAGATTGCCCAGCTGATGCGAGGCCTTCCGCGGCTGCCGTGGCAAGCAGGGCCGTGAGGTCGAGACCCCTCGACCTCAACGATCGCCGATGCGGGGGGATGGGCACAATGGCCTGGACGGCGGCCAGAGCCGACGCAAGCGTAGCCGCAGCCCTTCTCTCCGCATCGGCAAAGAACGGGTCGAGGTCGCGCCGTCCTCCGTCCTTCCATTCCCCCACCATGAGGTGAACCGCCCCCTCAAGTGGCACGATCGACCACACGGGAAGCGTCACCCTGCCCTCGACGGCGAGGCGGGGAGCCCCCAATTCCGACCGGAACGGCGCTTCCCACCAAGGGGCCGCGCATTCCTCGCAGCACAGCACATCTTCAAGCCCGCACCCCGGACAGACGACTGGGACGACCGACCTGGCTATCGCGTTGAGACCCGGGACGGGTAGCCCTCCCCCTGACTCCCATTGCATTAGATCAGGATCATCATCTCCACGCGTCTGTTCTGGTTCGGATGCCTGGGGTGGATGACAATCCCCTGGTCTCCCTCTGGGGACGCCTCTCCGCTCATCAACCGCTGAAGGCGAACCCCGTCACCGAAGATCCAGTTACGACGGGGGACCACACCGTATTGACGCGCAGATATAGGGAGCCATCCCGTGTGATGGCGGTAATCGATCCAACGCCGTTTCGAGCGGCCAGACCCACCGCATTTGTAGGACTGGCGATCGCTTCGGTCCTCCCCCCGATGGTGACAAGTCGCACCGTCCCGGTTCCCCCTTGCTCCGCCGCCCCGAGAACCGCGATCACACGATCGTCGACCCAGACGACTTCCTCGGATGACCCCATTTCCGCCCCAATGTCGAGAATGGCGCCAGCGAAACTGGGAGTGCCATCCTGCGCCCTCACCAGAGCGAGGACCCCGAGCCTCCACAGGCCACCCTCCCGAGACAGGATCGCCACGCGGACGCCATCATGGGACACAGCGATCCCACCGATGTCTCGGCCTTCCGCACCCGGGATAGAAAGGTCGACCCTCTCCCCTTTGGGGCCGATGGCATGGAGCAATCCCTCACCCTCTGCCTCGGCCGTCCACAACCACCCCTCCCGATCGAAGCTGGGGGCAGTGAGCCGGTCCCCCTTCAACACCGTGGAGAGGGTTACGTTGCGCACCGCAGGTTTGGCCTCCCCTGCGGGAACCAGGTTGCCCGGTATCGACGCGGTCGCGAGGGTCCCCTCACCGACAACAACGGCAACCTTCTCCTCGTCGTATGCGAAGGCGACATCGTGGGAGTCCCCGGGAAGCCTCCCCGCACCATCGGGGACAAGGATTTGCTCCCCGTCCCACACCCCCAGTCGGCCATCGATGATGACGGCCGCCTTTGAGGATGGCACGGGTGGGTCGCTGAGGGTACCGCCCGGATCCATCCCCATGGTCAAACCCCCTACGGTGACATTCACTCCGGCGACATCTGGAAGCGCCAGGAGGGTGCGTTGGATCTGTTCGAGCGCGAGCGTGCTCTCGGTCGCGCTCCCCACGCTTCCGGTCGAGAGCGCGACATCCGCCTGGCCGCCCTCGACCGGCACCGCATCGACGACCAGTTTGGCAGTCGGAGCCAAGCCGGTCTGAACAGCGTCCTTAAGCCAGTGGGACGGCCCATTGATCAGGGCGAGGGTCGCATGGGTCGCGATGTTCCTCCGGGGGAACCACCGGAGATCAGACACGGCCACCTGCCCATCACGTGAACCGAACGTCAGGATCACGGGTCGGAACACCAAGGCAAGGCCCGCCTCGGAGATCAAGATTCCATCGTCCAGGCTGGAAATCCTCCAACGCCCTGAACTGACGTTGTATACCTCAAAAATCACTGTTGCTCGGGTTCCGGCCTCGTACTCCGTCATTTGCCCGTCGGCGCTTACGGTGGCCGCCAACGGAAGGGAGTAGGTGACGGTGCTGGCTTCTTCGTCCCACACCGAGGTGAAGTCGCCGGTGCCATAGATGGTGACCTTCGCCAAGGGATCCCACTCCGAAGCGGCGGAACCGACAAGGTATCCCCGAATATTGGAAAAGTCATCCGTGACACCCGCTGTGGACGCCGTCACGAATCCCTCGACCAGGCGGAGCGGATCGTCCTCGGGGATCTGAGGGGAAATCGGAAAAAGGTCCTCATCGAATACAACCTCACCCTCGCCGGCTTGCACGGCACCCGAGGTCGGGATCGATGCGCATCCAGCTATCGCCGAACACGCGGCGAGGAGCACCACAACCGAGCCAACCCGCATCCCTATGATTCTCATCGACGCCCCCTCAAGGAAGCCTCGGAAAGCGCCACCTTCTGCCCAAGGGAAGCGAAATCCTTTTCATGTGTCACCAGAGGAAGGACGGGTCGCGTACTGAGTCCATCCGATCCCCTGGGAAGGGTCAACCTGAAGCTCGCGCCCTGCTGGGGTGCGCCCCAAGCCTCGAGTCGGCCCCCATGGAGATTGGCGTCCTCCCGCGCTATCGCGAGACCCAATCCGGTGCCCCCCATCGTCCTCTTCCTGGATGGCTCCGCCCTCCAGAATCGATCGAAGACTCGCTCCGCCTGATGAGCCGTCATCCCCAGCCCATAGTCCCGAACCACGACCGCTACCCCGCGCTTGTTCGATCTGACGAGGACGTCCACGGGTCTGGCCTGGGCATGTTCGACGGCGTTCGACAGAAGGTTGCGGACAATCCGAGCGACCCTCGGTCGATCCATCGAAGCGATGTGACTCCCCGGAGCGACCCAAAGTCGGATGGCGACACCGCTCCCCTTCGCGATGGATGCGATGGACATCGCCTCCTCCCGAACGACTACCTGAAGGTCGGTCTCCTCGAAATCAAGCTGAGCCGCTCCGGCATCGATTCGGCTGATCTCGAGGAGGTCGGCCAGGAGAGCGTCGAAGCGATCGAGCTGTGCCCGAAGGAGTTCGGCCGAGCGCGCCACTTCGGGAGTGAAGGTCGATCGTGCCTCATGTAGGATTTCCGACGCCATCCTGATCGTCGTCAGGGGTGTCCTGAGTTCGTGGGAGACATCCGAGACGAATCGCCGCTGAAGGCGCGACAACTCCTCCATCTTCGTGATCTGGCGCTGAAGACTCTCGGCCATGTCATTGAAGGTGCTCGCCAAGGTCGCCATCTCGTCCCGACCGCTGTATCCCATGCGGGCCTCAAGGAATCCGTCGGCGAGCCGGGACGCCACCCTGGCGGCCTGTCGCACGGGACGAACGGCCTGCAAAGTCACGGACCACGTCATGAAGACGACGAGCGCGACAAGGACGATCCCCCCCAGCCCGAGGACGCGCTGGATGACTCCCAAGGTGCGCTGCTCGTCTCCCAGGTTGTAGACGAAGTACAACTCGAAGTCTCCGGCCACGGGAACCTCAAGAGGCGCCCCGACAACCACCCCAGGTTCGCCGCTACCAGGAAGCGCAACATGCTGCCATGATTGCTCCGCGCCACCCCACACGTCTTGTCGCATCTCTTCGGTCACCGCGTCGATCGATTCCACGTTGGAGGCGACTTCCCCGAGGACGACCCCGCCCCGGTTCCCTTCTCGCTGGAGCAGAAGGACCTCGCGATCCTCCCCTCCAAAGTGACGGAAGTCCCCCACGAGGTCGTACACGAGCTGCTGGAGTTCACCGGGAGCGAGCGCCGTGGCCGATTCCATCTTGCCCCGGGCACTTGCGATATCGCGCGCGCTCTCGGCGAGGATCCTCTCGATCTTGGTCTCGACGAGGCCGTCGCGGACCTGAGTGCTCACATAGGCACCGAGGATGGCCACAGAAAGGAACCCGATGACGATAGAGGATGTGACGACCCTCAGCATCATCGAACTCCGCCAGCGGTCCACCCCATGACGAAAGGGGTCGACCACGGCTCCCACAATCCGTCGCAGGAGCCTCCTCATGGTGTCACTCGGCCCACGCCTCGGAGCCATCCGCCTTGTACCCAACACCCCGCACCGTCAGGACGATTTCGGGATTCTCTGGGTCCTTTTCGATCTTCGACCTGAGCCGCTGAATGTGAACGTTCACCAACCGCTTGTCCGCGGCGTATCGGTATCCCCACACGTCCTCAAGGAGCACCTCCCGAGTGAACACCTGCCCTGGGGAACGAGCCAACACCACCAGCACGTCGAACTCCAGCGGCGTCAAAGGCAATGCCTCACCGCCTCGGGTCACCCGGTGGCCGGCCACATCGATCTCAAGGTCCGCGATATGAATCGTGGCGGGGGGAGGGTCCCCGGCTCTACGAAGCCTTGCCCGTACCCGCGCGATGAGTTCTCGAGGCATGAAGGGCTTTGAAACGTAGTCATCCGCACCGGATTCCAGCCCGAGGACAATATCGACGGTGTCCGACTTTGCCGTGAGCATGATGATGGGTACGCCAGACTCCGACCGGATCTCCCTGCACACGTCGACGCCGCTCCTTCCGGGGAGCATCAGGTCTAGGAGGATAACGTCGGGGTTCTCGGTATGAAACGCCTCAACGGCGCGATCGCCATGGTCACAGAAGACCGGCTCGAATCCATCCGCTCGTAGGACAATCCCGATCATCTCCGCAAGCGCCGTGTCGTCGTCGACTACAAGGATGCGTCCGCCCATCCACCCATTATGGTGGGCCGGTTCGTGGCAGGATAGGCACGAACCGAAAGGGGACTCCCATGACAGAGCGGTATGGCCCCGAGGATGCGTCTGTCCCCAGTTGGGAACCGCCGTCCGGCGTGGTACAGCCCGGCCAACCCCAATACTCCCCCGCAGCCCCAAACTACCCACCCCCCTCGGCAGCCGGCAGTGCACCAGGGGCAGTCCCACAAGGCGTCCCGACGTTCCGCTCCTGGCAGCCCGGATTCATGCCCCTCCGCCCCCTTTCCCTCGGTGACTTCCTCAACCTTCCGATGAAGGCCCTCAATGCCAACAGGGCCGTCATCCTCGGCGGGCCGCTTCTGTGCACGATCGTCACCATGCTCACGTGGGGCGTGGCGCTCGCTCTTCTGGTCGTCGATGAGCGGGACTGGTTCCTGTACCCGAGTCTTGGCTATTCCCCCTTGAGGGGAGAGACGATCCTTGCCCTCGTTGTGGCGTTTCTAATCACCCTTTTCACCGATGCGGCGGCGCGGGCGCTCGTCGTCCCAGGCGTCTCCCGCGGGATCCTTGGGGAGAGAATCACCCTCGGAAAAGCCTGGTCGATCACGTATCCCCGAATCCCGCAGATGCTCCTCTTCTACCTGCTGATCGCTCTCATCGGCATCGGCGTAGGCCTTGCCTTCTGGGCTCTATCGGCCACCGGCGCCGTTGCCCTGGTGGGGCTTCTCGTGTTTGCCTGCATCCCAGGAGTCCTGCTCGCCATCGTGTTCGTAGGTGTCGCCGTCTCGGCGATTGTCCTCGAACGGATCTCTGCCACAGCCTCATTCGGGAGGGCTTTCACCCTCATGAAGGGAAGCTCCTGGCGCCTCATAGGCAACTTCTTCGTCATCTACCTGGTCGTCTGGATGATCGCAGGCGCTATCAATGGGGTTCCCCAGGCCATCCTCACGACTGTGGCAGGGTCCTCGCCAAGCCTCGGCCCCCTAGTGGGTGTCACGATCGCATTTGTGGTGATCTCGACCGTCGTCCAGTCTGTCGTTCAGTACTCGTTTCTTGGTTCTCTCTTCACCCTCATGTATGTCGACCTGCGCATCCGGACCGAGGGATTCGATATTGACCTGGCCCGTGCGGCCGAGGCCGCGGCCAGGCGATAGGAGTGTTCCTAGAGATCCCCGTCGAACCCGATGCCGAGACGGCAAGGGAATGGGCGATCACGGAACTGAGCAAGTCGCAATACCAGGAACATGGGCCCTCATGGACCTCCCGACTCTTAGACTGGCTGGGGCGGCTACTTGACAACGTCTTCAGCTTCGATTTCGGGGGGAGCCCTCTTGCGGCGATCATCGTCATCGTCGTCCTCATCGGCCTCGTTGTCCTCATCGTCAGGATGACGGCCGGCCCCGTCGGTCGGGCCTTCCGGAGGGGACGAACCCACTCGGTCTTCGATGAAGACGCGCGTTCCTCGGCCGAGATGCGCACAGCCGCGAACGCCGCAGCAAAGCGCGGGGATTGGAACCTCGCCGTCCTCGAACGCTTCCGCGCGATCATCCGCTCCCTCGAGGAGCGGGACCTCATCAGCGATCGCCCCGGGGTGACCGCCGATGAGGCCGCCCTTGAGACGGGGGGGAGGTTCGCCGACGTCATGATGGACATGTTGACGGCCGCGAGCCTCTTCGATAGCGTGCGCTACGGATCCGGCGTCGCGACGGAAAAGGACGACGGATCCCTCCGCCGCCTCGATGCCTCGCTGGCGGGGAGAACCCTATTGAGCGCGGCGGCTCCATGACCGCCACCGATCTCGCCGAGCGCGAGGGATACACCGTTCCCGTCGCGGGCCCCTCGCTCCGATCCCGACTGTGGCGCCTCCGGTTCTGGCTGTTTGTCGCCTTTGCGCTCGTTGCGATCATCATCCTCGCGATCGTGAGGGACAATCCCACATCGTCCGCAACCATGTCGACCAGGAACCCTTACCCAGATGGCGCGATGGCGACCGCCGAGATCCTTGGGCGTCAAGGCGTCCGGGTGCGCGAGATCGCGCATCTCAGCCGCGCCATGATCCGGGACCCGGAGACGACGACGCTGGCCATCACCTTCCCGAGCATGCTGAGCGGCTACCAGATCGATTCGATCCTTGACTACCCCGGAGACGTTGTATTCATCGGGGTGAGCCGGGACCTCCTTCAATCCCTTACGGCTGGCCTCGAGGAATACTCGGGGTGGGACGAGGAACTCAGGGACGCCGACTGCCCTGATGCCGATGCAATCGCCGCCGAACGCATCACGGCCATCGATCCTAGGGCGATCTCCCTCTCATCGGAGTATGCAACGGTGTGCTTCGCCAATGACGATGGATACGGCACCTACGTGGCACTGTCCCAGGACAATCGCCGGATCCGTCTCATCACGGACCCCGTGATCGCGATGAACGAGAACCTTGCGAAGGAGGGCAACGCCGCCCTCGTCTTCCGAACCCTCGGTGCCAATGCGAACCTGGTCTGGTACACCGCCGCCTTCGACGACACCACGACCCTGACCTACTCCGGGTCTCCCAAGGAGCCTGCCCCCGATCACGTCACCGTCCAGCCCGGCTTCCTCCCAGCGGGGTCGGGCGATGCGCTCTTCGCCCTCGGCCTTGCCGGTCTCGTCGCGGCGCTGTGGCGGGGCAGGCGCATGGGACCCCTTCTTGGGGAACCGCTGCCCATCGTCGTCCACGCCTCGGAATCAGCAAGGGGCAGGGGACGACTCTACCGACGCGCCCGGGCGTACGGGCGCGCATCGGCGGCCCTCCGCGCGGCCACTGCCGAAAGGATGGGACGGCGCCTCGGGGTGCCCCGGACTGCCGAGGCTTCGGCCCTCGTTGCGGCCGTGTCCCGGACGAGCCATCTGAACGCCGCCCGCATTGAGTGGCTTCTGTATGGTCCACCCCCCGCGAGCGAACGGGCCATGATGGACCTGGCGAATGAACTCGATTCCCTGGAGAGAGAGGTTCAACGACCGTGACCGACACCCCACCGCCCCCGGCTCCCCCACCGCCCCCGGCTCCCCCACCGCCCCCGGCTCCCCCACCGCCCCCGGCTCCCCCACCAACCCGGGCGAAGTCCTCCGACGCAGCGGTGCGCGAATCCTTGACCGCCATCCGTTCCGAGGTTGGCAAGGCGGTGGTCGGCATGGATGCCGCCGTAACCGGCCTCGTCATCGCGCTTCTCTGCCGTGGCCACGTTCTCCTCGAGGGCGTGCCTGGCGTAGCGAAGACCCTTCTCGTTCGGGCCCTTTCGGCCGCCCTCGACCTCGACTTCAAGCGGGTTCAATTCACCCCAGACCTCATGCCCGGCGACGTGACCGGCTCACTTGTGTTCGACGCAAAGACGGCCGCGTTCTCGTTCCGGGAGGGTCCGGTCTTCACCAACCTCATGCTCGCCGATGAGATCAACCGGACGCCACCGAAGACACAGTCCTCCCTGCTCGAGGCGATGGAGGAACGGCAGGTCACGAGCGACGGGGTCGCGCGTCTACTTCCGGAACCCTTCCTTGTCATCGCGACACAGAACCCCGTGGAATACGAGGGTACCTACCCTCTCCCCGAGGCCCAGATCGACCGATTCCTCCTCAAGATCTCAATTCCGCTTCCGGAACGGGAGGTCGAGACCGAGGTTCTCCGGCGGCACTCGGCGGGATTCAACCCCCGCGACCTCAAGGCGGCAGGGATGCGAGCCGTCGCAAAAACCTCCGACCTCGACAAGGGAAGGACCGCGGTCTCCAAGGTGGAGATCTCACCCGACATCTTGGGCTACATCGTCGACATCTGTCGCGCCACCCGGGAATCCCCTTCGATCTCGCTCGGGGTGTCCCCCCGCGGGGCGACCGCCCTTGCCGCCACCTCGAGGGCGTGGGCGTGGCTCCGGGGAAACGACTTTGTCTCTCCCGATGATGTCAAATCCCTCGCCGCTTCCACCCTCACCCACCGCATGCAGGTGAGGGCGGAGGCGGAACTCGAGGGGGTCACCCCCGCGACGGTCCTTGACTCCGTGCTCGCGACGGTCGGCGTTCCCCGGTAGCCCGTGTACATCACCGGTTGGACGGCCCTCCTCGCGGCCCTGGGGGCCGTGCCGACGTTCCTTGCGCACGATAAGACCATCGCCTGGGCCTGGCTCGTCAGCACCATTGGTCTCGCGCTGCTCGACGCCGCCCTTGCCCCCACCGTGACCGGGCTCGGGGTGAAAAGCGTGGTTCCCCGGTCGGTCCGCCTGGGTCAGAAGACCGCCGCAACGGTGAGTCTCGCCAACCTCTCGCGGGGCCGAATACGGGGAGCCATCCGCGACGCCTGGGAGCCCTCGGCCGGGGCTGGAGTCAATCGTCATCGATTCGATATCGGGCTACTCGAGACACGGAAGTTCATAACCCCGCTGGTCCCCACCCGCAGGGGGGACCGCCACTCCGGTGACCTCACCATTCGACTCGAGGGCCCCCTACGCTTGGCCGGGCGTCAACGCTCGATCCCCCGGCGGGAGACCCTCCGAGTCCTCCCCGAGTTCGCCTCCCGCCGCCACCTTCCCTCGCGCCTGGCACTCCTGAGGGAGATCGACGGGCGGGCCTCCGTAAACATGCGCGGGGCGGGTAGCGAGTTCGACTCGCTTCGGGAGTACGTCATCGGGGATGACGTCCGCAACATCGATTGGAGGTCAAGCGCCCGACGGGCTGAGGTGCTCGTCAAGACCTTCCGCCCCGAGCGGGACAGGAGGGTCTTCATCCTCGTCGACACATCCCGCCTCTCGGCCGGAAGGGTCGGGGACGCGCCCCGACTCGATGCCTCGATCGAGGCCGCCCTCCTCCTGTCCGCCCTCGCCGCGCATGCCGGTGACCGCGTTCAGGTGGTGGCCTTCGATCGAAAGGAAAGGGCGCGAGCCCTCGGTTCCACCGGACCCCGCCTCATGCCCGCGCTTGCCGAGGCCCTCGCCGTCGCCCAACCGAACCTCGTCGAACCGGACTGGCCGGGTGCCCTTCGCCTCATCCAGGACAGGCTCTCCCAGCGCTCCCTTGTCGTCCTCCTGACGACCATCGATCCCTCCGGGCTGGACAACGGCCTCGCCGATGCCGTCGCCTCCCTGAGTCAGCGGCACCAGGTCGTCGTCGCGAGCGTCGAGGATCCCGAGCTCGCGGAGTTGGCCTCCGCCAGGACGGATGTGGCCGACCTCTACAACGCAGCCGCAGCGGAACGGGGACGCCTGGAGACCTCGGCCCTCGCGATGAGACTTCGTCAACTGGGAGCGGAGATCGTTCGGGGTCTGCCCGGCGAACTCGCCCCCACACTCGCGGATACCTACCTCAGGCTCAAGGCGGCCGGGAGGCTCTGACTACGCCGCAACGGGAATCGTCGCTACAGCAAAATCTCCCTCGATGTCACCCGTCGCTCCCTCGTTGACGGCCGCCCGGCCGACGATGAAGACGAACGCCCAAAATCCGGCGAGCGCGACCACGCCGATTGCATCCTTGACGGCCCAGGGCAGGCGGCTGGGCGTGACAAAGGCCTCCAGCAAGCCGGAAATGAGGAGGGTAACCGCAAGGGCGAGCGTGATCGTCACGGCCGCCCGTCCCTCCTCCCCGAGGGCCTTTCCCCGGGTCCTGGCCCCCGGCACGAGCATCGTCCAGAACAGCCGAAGCCCCACCGCGGCCGCAACCAGGACCGCGCTCAATTCCAGCAACCCGTGCGGCGAGATCAACTGGAAGAATAGGCCGAGCATCCCATGCTCGGCCATGATCGCCGCAATGACCCCAACGCTGACGGCGTTCTGATAAACAACGAAAATCGGGACAAGTCCCGTGAGCCCATACAGGAAGCACTGCGCGGCAAGCCACCAGTTGTTCGTCCACACCTCAGCCGCGAAGGAGCTCGCGTCGTATTCGCTGTAGTAGTTCTCGAACTCATGTTGGGCAATGGTCGCCCGCTCCCCCGCGCTTCCTGCGAGATCCAGAACCCCCGGCGTGTTGAGGGTGTGAATGGCCGTGACGACGGCGATCAGGAGGAAGGCCCCCGCCACCGCAACCGACCACCACCGCACGCGATAGAGCGCTGCGGGTAGCTCACGGGTGATGACCTTCCGAAATTCGGCGGTCGATGGAGCATGGGCACCCGTCATCCACACCCGAGCCCCCGCCAGCGCAAGGGAGAGCCGGGCGATGAGCCCGGGCTCGGGGGCGGTCGACTGAACCGTGGAAAGATCCCCCGCCGTCTGCTGGAAGAGCCGGGTAAGTTCGTCGGACTCGGCACCGGTCAGGGTCCTCCCCTTGGAGAGCTCAGAGAGCCGTGCCCACCTCTGCTTCCTCGCGGCGCTGAGCGCGTCGATGTCCATGCCGCTACCATGCCATATCAGAGCCAAGGAGGCATGGTGACCAACCTGGAGGATGAGATTCTCATCGGGGAAGGAGTGCGCCTCGAGGCCGGTTCCGCACCCGTCACCCTTCGCATCGGTTCCGGCATCATCGACGCGTTCGCTCTTGGTGTCGCAACCTACATACTCGTTGAGATCTTCATCGCCTTCGCCTTCTACGTGAATGAGGCCCTAGCGAACGCGATGGTCATCCTGCTCATCGTCTTCGTCTACTTGGTCATTCCTTCGACGATCGAAACCCTCACCCGAGGTCAGAGCCTCGGGCGTGCCGCCGTTGGAATCCGCATCATCAGGGACGACGGCGGGCCCATCTCGTTCCGTCACGCATTCATCCGTGCGCTTCTCGGAGTATTCGAGGTCTATGGAACGCTCGGGGGTATCGCCGTAACCGTAGCCTTCTGCAGTCGCCGGGGAAAGCGACTCGGCGACTACCTCGCCGGCACCTACGCGCTTCGAACCCGTGGTGGCACGCGAGCCCTCCCCCCCATTGGCATGCCCGCGGGCCTTGAGGATTGGGCCGGAAAGGCCGACATCCGACGCCTCCCCGATGGGCTTGCCCTCACGGCTCGGCTCTTCCTCGGGCGTGCCCACAGCCTTCGACCGGAGGCAAGAGCTCGGCTCGGAAACATCATCGCCGAGGAGATGGGAGTCCTCGTCGCCCCCCCTCCCCCGCGAGGGACCCATCCGGAGACCTTCATCTCGGCCGTGCTGGCTTCCCGCAGGGATCGCGAGTATGAGTTCTTGATCCGACAGTCCAGGAGGTCCATTGCCGAGTCCGAAATGCTCCGCCGCCTGCCCCACGGGGTCCCCGATGTGGAGGACTAGACCCTAGTAGCGGTAATGATCGGGTTTGTAGGGCCCCTCGACGGGCACGCCGAGGTAGTCCGCCTGGCGGGGGGTAAGCGTCGTCAGATCAACGCCGAGGGCGTCTATATGGAGCCTGGCGACCTTTTCATCGAGGAGCTTGGGGAGTCGGTGAACACCCACGGGATAGTCATCCCGCCTGGTCCACAGCTCGATCTGGGCGAGCACCTGATTGGCAAAGGACGCGCTCATGACGAAGGAGGGGTGCCCGGTGGCGTTCCCGAGGTTGAGCAGCCTGCCCTCGCTCAGGAGGATCACCGAGTGCCCGTCCGGGAACACCCACTCGTCGACCTGGGGCTTGACCGGCACCCTCTTCGCTTCGGACGCGGCAAGGCCAGCCATATCGATTTCATCGTCGAAGTGTCCGATGTTCCCAACGATTGCCTTGTCCTTCATCGCTCGGAGGTGGGAGAGCTTCACCACGTCCCGACCCCCCGTCGTGGTGATGAAGAAGTCCGCATCGGCCACCACATCGTCGAGGCGGGCAACCTGATAGCCGTCCATTGCAGCCTGAAGCGCGCAGATCGGATCCACCTCCGTGACGATGACCCGAGCCCCCTGCCCGCGAAGGGCCTCCGCCGCACCCTTTCCCACATCTCCGTAGCCGGCGACCACCGCGACCTTGCCGCCGATGAGCACGTCCGTGGCACGGTTGAGACCATCCGGAAGTGAGTGGCGGATCCCGTACCGGTTGTCGAACTTCGACTTGGTGACCGAATCGTTGACGTTGATGGCCGGGAAGAGGAGCCCACCTCGCTCGTGAAGCCGGGCCAAGCGGCCAACACCAGTCGTCGTTTCCTCGCTCACGCCGACGATACCCGCCGCCATACGGGTGAATCGCGCCGGATCCGCCGCGAGTGACCGGCGCAGGATAGCGCGCATGGCCTCGGTTTCGCGATGGTAGCCCTCATCCTCCGGATCGAGCCCGGCGGGAACGGAACCGGCTGCCTCCGCCGCGACGCCCTCGTGGACGAGCCGGGTGGCATCGCCCCCGTCGTCGACGATGAGTGTGGGGCCGTCGCTTCCTTCCCACGTCAGGATCCGGTCGGTGTATTCCCAGTATTCCTCCACCGATTCCCCCTTGACGGCGAATACCGGCACTCCTGCCGGGGCATCGAGGGTCCCCGCCCCGAGCGCGACGGCCGCGGCCGCCTCATCCTGAGTAGAGAACACGTTGCAGGAGGCCCATCGGACATCGGCCCCCAAGGCTGCCAGAGTCTCGATGAGGACGGCCGTCTGGACGGTCATGTGAAGGGATCCCGCGATGCGTGCCCCCGCAAGCGGTTGGGCCGCGGCGAACTCCAAGCGGAGCGCCATCAACCCGGGCATCTCGTGTTCGGCGAGATCCATCTGATGCCTACCCGCGGACGCAAGCCCGAGATCGACGACGATGAATTCGAGGCCTGTCACTTGGCACCTTCCTTTCTCACGTCGGTCTCCAGGTAGATGAGGCGGGCCGCCGGTACGTCTACCCGTATGCGAGCCTCGGCCTCATCGACCAGGGCGGCGGCATCCTTGAGCCGTATCGTGCCCGGTAGGGCAACCTTAGCGGCCACCAGCAGGTCGTCCGGCCCAAGATGCATGGTGCGGAGGTGCACCACATCCCCAAGATTGGATTGGGCGAGGGCCTCCCTCACGCGTTTCAGGTCATCGGGACTCGCCGATTCCCCCATGAGCATGGACTTGGTCTCTATGCCAAGGACGATGGCGACCGCCACAAGCAGGAGGCCGATGGCCGCGGTCCCTGCGGCGTCCCACCTTCCATCGCCAGTCGCCAGAGTCAAGCCCACACCGCAGGCCGCGAACGTCAACCCGATGAGCGCCGCAAGGTCCTCTAAAAGGATGATGGGGATCTCGGGGCTCTTCGAGCGTCGGATATAGGACACCCACCCGAGCGAACCCCTCACCAAGTCGGCCTCCCCGATCGCGGTCCTGATCGAAAGGAGCTCAAGGAGGAATCCAACGCCGAGGACGGCGAGAGGAACCCACCGCCATGAAACAATCGGTTCGGGATGCGAATACTTGTGCCAGGCCTCCGTCATCGCGTACATCCCGCCGACGGTGAAGAGGACGACGGCAACGAGGAAGGCGTAATAATACCGAGCCCTGGCATATCCGAAGGGGTGCCGATCCGTTTCTTCCCGCCGGGCCCGGTGTCCACCGACAAGAAGCAGCACCTGGTTTCCGGAGTCCGCCACGGAGTGGACGGACTCCGCCAGCATCGCGGACGAACCCGTCAAGAGGAAGGCGACGAACTTGGTCGCCGCGAGTCCAAGGTTCGCGCTCAGCGCCGCGAAAATGGCCTTCCGCCCGACCTTCGTCGGCATCCCTAGTCCTCCGCCACCCGGATGACGTTCAGGACCCGATCCCGGAGGTCTTCAAGAACACCCGGATCGGCAGCCTCCGCGTTCAGCCTGACGAGGGGCTCGGTGTTCGACGGCCTGACGTTGAACCACCATCTCGGCTCCTCCCCCCAGTGGCTCACGGTCAATCCGTCGAGGTCATCGGTAGTTACCTTGGGGTTTGCAAAGGCCTTCCTGACCCGCTCGATTGCCCCTTCGACGGTGGGCACGGTGGAGTTGATCTCCCCCGAGGCCACGTACGGGTCGTACTCCGCGAGAAGGCCGGATAGCGGGAGATCCTGTTCCCCGAGCGCGGCAAGCACATGCATCGCCGCCAGCATTCCGGAATCGGCGAAGAAGAAATCTCTGAAGTAGTAGTGGGCGGAGTGCTCCCCGCCGAACACGGCGTCGAGGCTGGCCATCTCCGCCTTGATGAAGGAGTGGCCCACCCTCGATCGAACGGGGATAGCCCCAGCGGCCGTCAGCGCCTCCGGCACGGCCCTTGACGAGATGAGGTTGTGGATGATGGTCGGGGTGCGGCCTGCCTCTAGCTCCCCTTCGGCCTCCCGGACCCCGACGAGCGCCGTGATGGTCGAGGGCTTGACGATCTCACCGCGCTCGTCAACGACAAAGCATCGATCAGCGTCGCCATCGAAGGCCAGTCCGATATCGGCGCCATGTTCCCTAACCGCCTCTTGAAGGTCACGGAGATTCTCCGTCTGAAGAGGATTCGCCTCGTGGTTGGGGAAGGCTCCATCGAGCTCGAAGTAGAGGGGGACGATCACAAGCGGGAGGGGGGGCAATCCCGCCTCCGTTCCGAGCACGGCTGGCACCGTGTAGCCCCCCATCCCATTCGCGGCATCCACGACGACAGTCATAGGACGGATCGCTGAGAGATCGACGAGCGAGCGCAGGAACGCTCCGTATTCCGCGAGCATGTCCCGTTCGGTTGTCGATCCCCTTCGCTCAACCACGGGAATGCCCTCGGCGAGGTATCTCGTCGCCAAAACCCGTGCATCCGCAAGTCCCGTATTCTCCCCAACTGCCCTAGCCCGCGATCGACAGAGTTTGATGCCGTTGTACTCGGCGGGGTTGTGGCTTGCCGTGATCATGGCGCCGGGGATTTCCATCGCACCGGAGGCGTGGTACAGGCCATCCGTCGAACAGAGGCCGATGAGGATGGTGTCGACGCCCCTTGAAGCGAGGCCGGAGGCGAAGGCCTCAGCAAGTGCCGGGCCGGACTCCCTCATGTCCCGTCCGATGACGACGGTCCTGGCCCCGTCGGCGAGCACGACGACATCGGCAAAAGCCGCCCCGATAGCACTGGTGACGTGTGCGGTGAGGTCCTTGCCCCATACGCCACGGACGTCGTAGGACTTGATGAGGCCGGAGAGGTCGGGCGAATCGATCACGCCACTACCGTAGTCGGCGTCATGCCTCCGATGACACCACACGAAGGTGACCCCGGCGGGGGGGCTCGGGAACCGCCTCTGACGCCTTCTTCTCGACGTCCCTGGGTCGACCGGCCTCGCGGACCGCCCTGGCCAGGGCGTCTATGTCGTCGGGGGACGGGGGAGGGTCGGCGAACTCCTGCTGAAGGTGAACGATGTCCCAGCCCCGCGGGGCCGTGAAACTATCCGCATGTTGGACGCACAGGTCATAGGAGTGGGGCTCGGCGTGATGAGAGAGGGCCCCGACGACCACACAGGAATCGGCATAGACGTACGTAAGGGTCGCCTGGGCCGGTCTCCCGCATGGCGTCTTCGAACACCGACGCTTGGTCGTCACGTTCGGGACGCTACCCTCCCCCCCGGGTCAACCAGCGACACCACGCCGATGGGTGCCCAGGGCGGAGCCCCAGCGGGTCATATTCCACGATACGGACTTCGCAGCGCAGACTCCCTCTATGGGATGTAGGGGCCCGGCACCACCGAGATCGCGATCGGATCGTCATGAATGTCGATCGGTTGGACCGCGGTGATCAGATCCTGATCCTCGACAAGGAGCACCCACGCGAGGTCTCCCTCGATCACGATCACCGTTCCGGGATCGGCCTCGATGGGAAGTTCCGCCATCGTGCCCGCGCCCATGACCTTCTCGGCTAGCAAGGCACCCGTGGCGGCATTTCTGACCCGAAAGACCCCTTGGGCATCGGCATACGCCACGACGGTCACGTTGTAGGGCGGCATTACCGCTGTAAGGCGCGAGCCCATGCGGGGATCCTGACCCACAACCCACACGAGGTCATGGGCCAGGTCCCCCTCCGGCCCCTCCTCCGGCACTCGAGCCTTGCGGCCGATCGCCGCTGCGACGACAGGGTTGTCTGCCTCGACGATCACGGTCGATCTCGTCGAGGCTGGCACATCGAGGTCGATGGGGACTCCGGGCTCGAGCCGAACGTTCCCCGCCCCCGGCCACGGCTGCTCGCCGGCCGTGTCAATGAGAGTGAGGGAGACCGAGGCCCCTTCGGGAGCCATGAGCCGTACGGTCGCTGGCCCATCTCTTCCCTCGGGGTCGCTCGGGCCGACCCCTGGGATCACCAGTCGTGTAGTCGGCATCGCTCCCGCGACCACCCACTCGCTGCCCGCTGGCAGGAAGCCATCGAGCCGCGAATCCTGAATCGCCGCAACGACCCCGGCACCGTCGGCCTCAACATGGACGACGAGGGTCGAGAGTTCTACGGCGATTCCCTCAAGGAGGAAGGATTCCGAAGACCTCGGGCCCATGGAGGCGATGACCGACTGCTCGACCTGGCCCGTCGGTCCGTAGATGGTCGCGACCACCTCAGAGATGACGCCGGAAGGATTGATCAGAACAAGTCGAGCGCTGCTTCCGATATGAGTGGAAGCCCCGACAAGCCAAAGGTCAATCCTGGGTCTCGCGCAGGTCGCTGCCGCAAGCCCCGACAGGTCGCCTTGACTCACTCGTTCCACCTGAACCCCGATCGGGGCATCGCTAGCAACGCCGAACCCGATGGATTCAACCTGATTCCCCGATGGCACGAGGACGGTGCGAAGCACGTCGCTCGTGCCGGGGGCAAGTCCTCCTTCGTTCTCGCCGGCATCACCAACGGGCAATTCCATCCATCCGACGCACCCAACGGGGAGGTCCGAAGGCATGACCTCTGTCGTCGTCGGGGTTCGAACAGCCACGTCCTCCGGCGTCGGGTCAAGCCACGCGGCCGTCCCGGCCACAACCCCAAGGGCAAGGATCCCCGTGATCACCCGAATCATTGCTGCTCCTTCCGGTAGGTCCGATCCCGAAGAGGGACGGCACCGAGGAGTGCCCAGACGATAGCGATCATGCCCGCAAGCCACCACGCCCGGTAGGCGGGATCGTAGTAACCCACCTCAAGGTCTCCCGCGGAGGGGTCCAACTTGAATCCCTGGCGTCCATTGAGGTCGACGGGGTCAAGGCTCTCCCCGTTGAGGGTCGACCACCATCGCGGGTCTGCCGGCACGGCCACGAGAAGGGTACGGCCCTCCTCCCCCTCGGGAATGTCGGCCTTCAGCCTCGATGGCTCCGATGGGAGAGGACTGCGATCACCTCCTGAGTCCATGATCCAGGCTCGTGTTATCTTCACGTCGTTCCCCGCGGAAACCGGAGGAAGCACGCGCCAGGATGCCCCGAGACTGGAGACCCCGATGAGCGCCAGGTCATCGACGAGGAGAAGCGGGCCTTCCAATTCGATCGAGTCTGGTGCCACAACGACGACCCCGATGCCCCATGCCCTAAGGAGCGCTCCGGCCCCATCTCCCGAGCCGACAAGACTTGAGACCGCCGGGCCCAGAAGGGAGATGTCGCCCGCATCCTCGCCACCCGTTGGCCAGCTACCATCCGCCGCAAGATGGGCTCGCCCGAGAAGGGAGGAATCCCCGTCGGATCCCAAGACTGTGAAGCCGATTGTGCCGTCGTCGAGCGACCGGAGGAGCAGGACCCTCGTCGTCGGTTGTGACGACCACTCCAGATTGGCGACAAGGGGGAGAACGGAGACCCCTGCCGGATGGACGTCGCCTCCGAAATCCCGTCCGGGCCACGCGGCAGCGGTGACATGAACCACCAGAAGGCCGGCAACAACCATCGCCGAGGTCTTCCGACTCGGACTCGATCGTCTTGCGGTTGAGGAACTGTCGGAGACCTTGGACCCAACTGAACTGCTGGAGGCCGCCAAGACGGCTATCAAGAGGCCGAGGGCGAGTAGCGACAGACCCGGTCCAGGCCATCCATTCGCGGCGGCCGATCCGTCGACCGCGATTCCGACCGCGATGGTCCGCTGAGCGATGATCGCGGAGGCAAGGCCCCCGCCAGCGATGAGCCAACCTACCCGTGTCGCAAGAGGGGATCGCCCGCTGGTGAGCGCGATAAAAGCCGCGACGACGAGGGCCACGCCGATGAGGTAGGTGAGAACGAGGTTGCCGGTCTCGGTCGCCGCAGGCCACGGCGGGGGGGGCTTCCCCATCCCCCAGAGCAGGTCCCAGCCGCTGACAGGCTCCGACGGGAGTGCCGGACCCGGCTCTCGCACCAGAAGGGACCACCACCGAGCACTCCCCCGGTGCTGCCAGGTTTGCCACAGCGCGGGCCCCTGAACCATCAAGGCGGGAATCACGATGAATGCCATCCGGCGCCGATGGCCCTTCACTCCTAGGGCCAGGGCTACGACGACAAGGACGAGGGGCACCAGGAGGATCGGAGCAGAGACGGTGATGGCCACCAGCAGGACTGCGGCCGCGGCTCCCGCCCCCGAAGAACCGATCCGTCCCCGCGGGAATTCCTCCGCATCGCCCAGCACGTCCCTACGAAACAGGGAGGTCGCCCTGGCAAGGGCGTAGGCCAGGAGCGGAAGAAGGATGTGGACAATGACGCTTCCCACGCGTCCCTCGGCGACCGAGGTCGTCAGCGATGGCCACAGGCTCCACGCGACGGCCACGAGGACCCGAGCAGTCAAGGACCGGGTCGCCGCTCCGGCCCCAAACCATGCGGCGAGACCGGCGAGCAGGGGACTCAGGGCGAGAAGCAGCCCGATCCCCATGGCGAGGCCCCCGGGCACTAGGGCGAAGGGAATCATGAGGGCCGCGAAGGATCCATCCAAGGCTCCTCCACCCAACCCCTGGTCGCTCCACCCGGTCCACGATCGCTCCCAAAGGTCGCCCACGGAGACGTCCGTCACGCCGAGGGAGGTACCGACAAGCATGTCCCCCCGAAACAAGGGGGCAAGCCAGGTCCCGTAGAGGGCAAGGGTGAGGCCCGCCAGGACGATCGCTACCCCAACAAGCGTCCATCGGCGACGAACTCGAAGACGCGCGAGCTCCCGCCTCTGGACATCGTTCGGGCGATTCTCAGCGCGCCATGCCTCGTACAACCCGAATTCCCGGGTTCGGATGAAGCCCATCATGTCAACGGTCCTCGCCAGGAGGGGGCGTTCGACTGGCTCCCTACCGGCCCGAGCGATCGCCGCACGCGAATGCCTGAGGTGGCGAAGTTTCGCCGTAAGAGTGAGTGGCACGGCGAGGTCAGCGATGGACAGACGCGGCTCCCCTGCCGCTACCCTGACGAGTGCCCTCCCAAGGCTCGAAAGGCCGACCCGAGCGAGGATGAAGGGAACGGTCCAGAGCCTCGCCCACGCGAGGGCGTGATACCACTCGGATGCTCGCACCCGCGTGTGATTGCGACGCCCATCCAGATCTCCCCGACCTGTCTTCCTCCGCCCCAGTTCCATCGGGCCTAGGAGCGTAGCCTGTGCGTGCCTGACTCGTGCCCGTGGGGCTACGACCACGTCGTGACCCGATCTCCAGGCCCGTCGGCAGAAATCGGTTGAGTCGCCGAACACCCCGTATGCCGGGTCGGTCCCCCCCAGACGCTCCCAAACATCACGCCTAACCAGCGCTCCTGCGAGCCCGACGGCGAGGACATCCTCTCGACCCTCATGCTGCCCTTGGTCGAGATCGTCCTGCTCCACGGTGTTGAGCCGCCGACCGCTCCGGGAAACCGTGATGCCGACGCTCACCAGCCTCTTCGGATCATCCCATCTCACCTGGACCGGTCCGATAATCCCTGCGGCTCGACGCTTGCGGGTTATGGCGAGAAGTCGGGAGAGCGTCTGGTTGAAGGGTGCGGAATCGTCGTGGAGGAGCCAGAGCCACTCGTTGTCGCCGGGATTTTGCCGAAGCAGGGCGTCGATAGCGTCCCCGAAAGTCGACGCGTCGACCCTTGTTACGGGAATACCTAGGCCGACGGGAACTCCAAGATCTTGTCCCTCGGATCGCGAGTCCCCTACGACGACCAGGTGCCAGGCGTCGATCTTGCGGTCCTGGGCAGCGAGGGCCGCGAGAGTCTCGGCAAGGAAGCCCGCCCGCCCGGTGGTCACGACGATCGCGCGGACGAACGGACCGCTAACGCTCATCGAATCCGCCGATGCGGCGGCTAGACCGCTCGACGCTTGAGCTTGCGGCGCTCACGCTCGGACAAACCACCCCAAATCCCAAATCTCTCATCGTTGGCTAGTGCGTAGTCCAGACACTCACTGCGCACCTCGCATGAGGTGCACACCTTCTTCGCCTCTCGGGTCGATCCGCCCTTCTCCGGAAAGAAGGCCTCGGGATCGGTTTGAGCGCAGAGGGCGCGCTCCTGCCACCCCAGTGGACCATCGTCGAGTGCGGCGAAGATGCTGATGACCGTCGCAAGAGCCGACACCGGTCTCTCCACATCGGAGGAGATCGGCCCGTCAAGGACGTCCCACATCAGGTCTCCCATCACCGCGGCTGTTGTCTGCCTTGGATGAATTACATCCATGTAATCCTATCCTCGTCAAGTTGACCACAACCGGGGCGAGCGCGCAAGCCTAGACCGTGGGGATCGGAAACCTTGTGAGGCACGCTAAGGCAACGGCTTGCCGGTCTGGAGCGTTGATGTTGGTGGGAGTACACGGGGACCCCGCGAGATTCGTACAATGAGGAAGCGATGACAACGACTATCCAAGAGGCGCGCCCATGAGCAAATTCCATGCTCACCCGAAGCGCCATGCCGCGACGACCCGTGATCACGGGGCCATCGCCTGGGTACTCGCCCTCGTGGCGGGCGCGATCGCCTTCTATCCCACCTTCCTCTACTTCAACGTAACGGGCGTCCTCGGTGAGATACAGGCCGATGACCACACCCTCCTGATCCCCCCGGAGACTCGACCGGAGGCCCCCCCGGTCGACAACGCGGAGGGGCAGTGGGTGAACATCCTCCTCATGGGATCGGATACCCGAGCGGGTGAGAACGCCGCCCTCGGGGGGGCGGAGAATTCCCTCGCAAACGATACGACCATCATCATGCACATCTCCGCCGACCGATCGCGGGTCGAGTTGCTGTCCATCCCCCGGGACTCCCGGGTCCGGCTTCCGGGCTGCATCCGAAGCGACGGCACCAGAACCTACCCCGAGACACAAAAGTTCAACCACGCCTTCGGAATTGGGGGGATGAACGGATCCACCGGGGACGCCGCGGCCTGCGTCATCAGGACCGTCGAGGATCTAACCGGGATCTACATCAGCGAGTACGTTGTCATCGATTTCGTCGGAGTTCGAGATATCGTCAACGCACTGGGAGGGGTCCCCATGTGCATCCCCTTCGACATCACGTCACCCAAGGCACAACTCAGCCTCAAGGCTGGGCCCCAAGTACTCAGTGGCTACCAGGCACTCGGCTGGGCGCGAGCCCGGACCCTGGACTTCGAAAGTACCGCAGACAAGAAAGCCTTCGAAAAGGTCTACGGGCCAAACGGCCTCGATCCGGCTCGCATCAAGCGCCAACAAGAGTTGATTGGCAAGATCTTCGAGGTCATCCTTCACCGAAACCTCCTCTTCCACCCCGCGGAGCTCACGGCACTCCTCGAGGCCGCCGCCGACTCCATGACGGTCAGCCCGAACATGAAGGAGTTCGACTACCTCATCGGGCTAGCCTGGAGCCTGCGCGGAATCGATAAGTCGAATATCGTCTTTACCACCGTGCCGTGGAAAATGAACGTAAACAACACCGACGTGGACTGGCTGCCCGAGGCCTACGACATCTTCAAGGCGATAGAAAACGACCAGCCGATCTCGGGAATCTCGGACATCGACGTACAAACGGTCGCCGAGATGAGCGACGCGGCCCCAACGCCGGTTCCCACATCGTCTGCCGGTACGGGCGAGACACAGGACCCCGCCGACTCGGACGAGACAACCGAACTCCTGGGCGCCTGCACGGTTGGATAGACACGGGGTTGGATAGACACGGCCGGATAGGCCTGGAAACCAGCCCTCCTACCGCTTGAGACTCTGCCCCTTTGCCTTTGCCGCATCGGTCAGGTTCGCCTGGAAGGTCTCGACCCTGGTCCGCATCTTCGCCGCCGACTCATCGGCGCCGGCCCCGAGGATCCGGGCGGCGAGCAGCCCCGCATTTCGGGCCCCCCCGATCGACACCGTCGCGACAGGTACTCCTGAGGGCATCTGCACCATGCTCAGCAGGGAATCCATCCCATCGAGTTGCTTCAGCGGAATCGGAACACCGATGACAGGGAGAGGCGTGACGGCCGCGACGACGCCCGGCAGGTGGGCCGCCCCCCCGGCCCCGGCGATGATGACCCGAAGCCCGCGTTGGGCGGCGGAACGCGCATAGGCGATGGTCTCGTCCGGCATGCGATGGGCCGAGAGCACCTCGACCTCATTCGCAATCTCAAACTCATCGAGCGCCTTCGCCGCGGCCTCCATGATCGGCCAGTCCGAATCCGATCCCATGATGATCCCCACGAGGGGTTCGTTCGCTACCATCGCCACCTCCGATCCCAACGATACCGGCAGAGCTTGGCGGGCACGTCGGCAAAACCCCGTCCGACCCGTTAGGCTCGCCGCGTGGCCGTTGTGTGGTGGCGTGAGCGTCGATCCGAGTTGCTGAAGTTCGGCGTCATCGGCGGCTTGGCATTTGTTGTCGACTTGGGGTTGTTCAACCTCCTGCACTACGGCCCTCATCCCCTACTCGAGGATCGAATCGTCACGGCAAAGATCGTCTCCGCCGTTGCCGCGACCGTCGTCTCCTGGATAGGCAATCGGATGTGGACGTTCAGGAAACGTCGCACCGATCGACCCATCGATGAACTCCTAGTCTTCGCACTCATCAATGTCGTCGCCCTCCTCATCCCCGTCGTTACCGTTGCGTTCACGGCCTATGTGCTCGAACTCCGCGACGCGGTCCCGACCAACATTGCGGCGGTAGTCGGGATCGGGATCGGAACGATTGCGCGATACATCGGATACCGCCGATTCGTCTTCACGGATGCCTCTCTCCTCCGGGCCCGGCTCTTCCGTGCGCTGTGCGCCTCCCCTGACTGGATTCTGCTCCTCACCGTCTCCCTAGCCATCGCCTGTGCGGCGACCGTTAGCCTGGGAGTCTTTCGACCGTGGACGGCCCTCCCCCTGGCTGCCGTGTTGGCCGCAGGTGGCTGGCGTCTCCTCCCGGCACGACGCCCCACAGCATCGGACGCCCAAGGCGCTCGTTGGCTTCTCGTAGGCGTCTCGGTGTGGTTCACCATCAATCTTCCCTTCATCGCCGAGTACCTCATCGTGCGACGCGATCCCGGATTCCTAACCCTCAGCGGGATGTGGCTCATCGGCCACCCCTCCACAGACATCTCCACGGATGGTGCCATGGAGGCCGCGGCCGCCCTCCCCCATGCCCGGGCGGAAGCGTCCGAGGCATGGAACCTCAATGGAGACATCATCCAACCCCAAGGGGCCAAACTCCTTCCTGCCCTAATCGCCATGGGTGGCTGGGTCGGGGGCACAACCGGAGTAATGACGGCCAATCTCGTCATCGGAGCCGTCGGGCTCGTCGCCGTCTATGTCCTCGCCAGGGAAGCTCTGGGGCCGATCGCGGCCCTTGTCCCCGCAATTGGGGTTTCCATGACCGTCTCACACATCTGGCTCTCACGTGCCGCCTACACCGAATCCATCACGATGCTCCTTCTCGTCGCCGCCATCGCCTGGGCTTGGCGAGGCGTCAAGGAAGCGCGGGCCGGGCCTCTGTTTTTGGCTGCCATAGCATCCGGAACAACCATGTTCGCCCGCATCGATGGGGCGGTATTCGCGATAGGTGTTCTCGCCGGGGTCACGATCGCCCTCCTAGGCTCCCGACACTGGAGCATCGCCAGGCGGGGCCTGGTATTCGCCGGGTTCGCCGCAACGCAGGCGCTTGTGATAGCCGCCGGCTACGCGTCGCTATGGCGATGGAGCAGGGCCTACATCGATCGCCTAAGCGACGAGGCGGGGACCCTGGCGAAGTGGTACTTCCTTTTTGTCGGCGCTGCCGTCGTCGCAGCGCTCACCGTCGTCGCCTTTTCCTTGCACAAGAGACAAATCCCAACGACCACCCCATCCGATGCCACGGATGGAAGCCGGTCAGGTGGACGGGTGTCCCGCTGGCTGACGGCGGGTGGCATCACTGCCGCCTTCGTCGTACTCGCGAGTCGCCCGTTGTGGATGACGGGGCACGGGACTTCGAAAGTCCCCTCATACATCGAGTTCCTGCAGACGAACGCCGGGGAACCTGTCGATGCGACGCGCACCTATGCGGAATCCACGGTCACCTGGATGAGCTACTACCTCACCTGGCCTCTCCTGGCACTAGGGATCATCGGTTTCGCTGTCATGGCCTGGAAGTGGGCCTCGGGGGAGCACGTCTGGGCCGTCCCCATCGCCGCCTTCCTTGCCCCCACCGTGTTCTACCTTCTTCGTCCGTCTATCGTCCCCGACCAGGCATGGGCCATCCGTCGCCTCTCTTCAGCCGGGATCACGGGACTGATCATCGCGGCCGCATTCGCCTGGGTCGCAATCACCCGCTGGCTCTACCGGAGAAAGAGCCCTCGCACGGCCTCCGTAGCATCGACGGTCATCGCGGCTAGCATCGCTATCTTCCCCGTGCTTGCCTGGTGCACCTACGCCCCAGGTATGAACTGGAGCCCCATCATTCCCACGAGCGCCGTGTACCTACCCGAACAGATGGGTGCCCGCAACCAAGTCGACATCCTGTGTTCCTACGCGGATGGACATCCCGTCATCCTCGCGGGAACCTCTAGCCACTTCGGGACCATCAGGGTGTCTTGCGAGGTCCCCGTCGTCCTCGTCCAAGGGGAAATCTACGCCACGAACCTTCGGGAGGCGTCTGCTGTCTGGGAAGAGGCACCGGTCGTCCTTACGGAACACCCCGAGAACGTTCCCTGGACGACGACCCCGTCTTCCCCAACCTTCGAGGCAACCGCGAGGTATGCCACTGGGGCCCTTCTCAGCCTTCCCGTCGAGGTCTCTTCCGAACGATTTCATTGGTATGTCGGCAATGTACTTCCCGACGGTATGGTCGAGTTCGTCCCCCCACCCCGCGGATCGTAACGTCTCGATCTCTGCGTTGACTGGGCGAAGGTTCTCCACATTCTCTGATTCGACGTAGCGCCTTAAGGATCGACGCGCCACTATCTCATCGTGAGGATCACCGTCGGCTGCGATCATGACCTCGCGGTTACTCCGGGCACCACCGTCCCGGAGATCGCTAAGGCCGCGCGGAATCTCGGGATCAATCTCGGGCCCAATGTGTGGTGCGGAAACGTCGCCCTCGATCCCCGACACCCCGCAGGGACCTGGCCCCTTCTCGAGGGGGCGCGTCTCACTTCAGAACCCGGACCCCCGTGTGCGCCATCCCGTGGCCCGACCTTGCTGGTGGTGGCAGGCCCCCATGCCGGCGGTCGTGCGTCGATCGGAACCGCCGGTGTCCTGATCGGGAGGGAAGATGGAGCCGACCTGCTCCTCAAGGATCCTGCAATTTCGCGAGCCCATGCGATGGTCAAGGCTGGCACCTCGCTCGTGGCAACCGACCTCGGATCCTCCAACGGCACCATTCGATGGCGAGGATCCGAGGCACGTGCCATCGGACGGCCTCAAGAAGCCAAGGACGGGGACGTCCTCGCTATTGGTTCGTCTCTCATCGCCATTCTCGACGATGCCGCAGAGCCCGTCGACAAGATGGGCTCCTCTCTGGACACCCCTACCAGAGGAACGGATCTTTCGGCGCGCCTGGCCCCTCTGGCTGGCTCCATCGTGAGCGGAATAATGGTAGCGGCCATGACGGGAAGGTGGTATCTCGCCATCCTCGGACTCGCCTATCCCGCATACATTCTGGGATCCATCGGCGTGGCCCGGCTCCGCCCCGCCCACGTCCCCTGGGACCTTTCCGTTCTGCCTTCCACTCTCCCGTTCTCTCGCCGTTCATGGCTTGCTGCGTCTCCCCGAAGCATCGCTATCATCGGAGACGCCCGGCACGCCAGGGCATTCGCCCGAGCCCTCGTACTGATGCTTGGTCGCAAACCCAGGGCCGATGGGTGGGAGGAGCCCTGGATGCGGTGGCTCCCCGGTTGGGGCCCAACCGATCCAGAGGTCATCCTCATCGCCGAGGAGCCGGCCCCCTCGTGGTGTGATGCGACAGCCGTGGTTGGCCCGGATGGTTGCCTCCTGTGGCTGAATGGGCGGGCCACCCCCCTGCCCCCCGTCTCGATTGCGGAATCCGAGGCCGATGCCCTTGCGCGAGCTCTAGCCGGAGAGACGGGAACCTCCTCCCTCCCGCGACGAGTGCGGTGGGCGGACGTCGCGGAATCACTCCCGTCTGGGCCGGATGGAACCCGAACCCTCACCGTTCCCCTAGGGGCGACCCTCGCCGGTCCCTTCATCCTCGACCTCGACGCCCAAGGACCCCACCTGCTGATCGCCGGCACCACGGGCTCCGGGAAATCGGCCCTGCTTGAGACCCTGATCCTTGGCCTGGCGTTGCGTTACCCACCCGATGATCTTGGGATAGCCCTCATCGACTTCAAGGGGGGCGCCGGCGTGAGGGTCTGCGCTGACCTACCCCACGTCAGGGGTGTGCTCACCGACCTTGATCCTCATCTCGCGCGGCGGGCACTTGGCGCCCTAGCGATGGAGATCGAGGATCGAAAAACCGCACTCACTCAGGTTGGGCTCTCCTCCTTCCGGGAATGGGAAGCCACGGGTGGCGCACCCCCTCGTCTACTTGTGGTTGCGGACGAGTACCAGGAGCTGGCGGCGCAGTATCGCGAGTTTCTGCCGGACCTAGCCCGACTCGCGGCTCAAGGACGATCCCTTGGGCTTCACCTTGTTCTCGCGACCCAACGTCCCGCGGGTGCCGTCACCCCAGAGATTCGGGCCAACGTCGGAACCACGTTCGCACTCAGGGTCGTGACGGACGCCGAATCCCGTGACCTTGTGGGAACCTCCGATGCCGCGGAGTTCCCCGTCGATGTCCCTGGACGAGCCATAGCCGTCACGGGTACCGGGCGATCCGTGCTCCAAGTGGCCCTTCCGTGCGTCACCCCCACGCCGAGGATCCGCCCTTGGGGAGAGAAAGACGCCCTCGCGGAAGCCTCCCGCGACATGGCGTCATACGCCGCCCGTCGCTGGGTCGATCACGAGAAGGCGGCCCCACTGTGGCTCGATCCCCTCCCCGGCGACCTCGGAGAGGAGATCGATCGCGAGATCTTCTCGAAACGCATGGGCGAACACCCAGGCCTGTGGCTCGGTCGTGGCGACCTTCCCGCCGAACGTCACCAGCCTGAAATCGCTTGGGACCCTCGCTCGGGTCCTCTCCTCATCGCTGGTCCTCCCCGGTCCGGTCGTACGACCGCCCTTCGGCTTCTCGCGTTCGGGGCCCACCACCACGGACTCCAACCGGTCTGGCTCCCCCTTGACCCCCGCGAAGCAGCCCGGACGATCGCCCTGCTTCCACACACCCCCGAAGCCCTCCTCCTGGTCGACGACGCGCAGCGCGCCCTCTCCTCGCTCGCGGACGTGGACCGGGGAGCTCCGGTTGACAACCTCATCGGCCTTGCTGCGTCCGGGGCTCCCCTCGCCTTCGTCCTACCGAAGGGAGGGACTCACCGCCTATCGACCCACGCGGTCGCGCACCTCATCTTCGCCAGCGGTGATCCTGTCGAGGACGCCGCATGGTCCATGCCCCGGGAACTTCATGGCCTGGTCCCCCTTCCCGGCCGTGCCCGTTTCGGTGCCACCGGACGATGGTGCGAGTGTCAGGTCGGAAGGGTCTCAGTCCTGACCAATGAACCGCTAGTGACGCCGCTCCCCTCCTCCATTCCCTTTGATCGTCTTCCTCAAGAGGGCGGCCTCGTGATCGGACTTGGGGGGGATGATGCGACCTGGGTCGTTATCGATCCGGCGAGCCCCATCCTTGTCGTCGGCCCTCCCGGCACGGCGAGGGAAGCGGTCGAGTCCTCCCTCAGCGGCGCAGCGGAGCTTCATGGAACGGTCCTCAATATCCAAACGCTGGAGAGCCTCCTGACGGTGTCGCGGAGCCTTCAGTCACCGGCAACAATCGTCCTTTCCGAACCGACGGAACGCACCGCCCGCGAGTTCTATCGAGGCGATCTCGATGGGCTCATCGATCCCAGGCCCCCGATGCGTCGCGTCCTTGTGGTCATAGATGGAACGGCCAAGGCCGCCCAGCTCGCCGACCCACGGCGGGGTTGAGGTGGGCAAGCGAATCCCGTGGTCGGCTTCGGTGACGAACGTAAATAGCATCTCAACCGGTTTCCGGGTCCTAATACCCTTGCCATCTCCGCACAACCATGAGAGCCTGGGGAATCGAGGTTTGAGAGCGTGTCCCCGCGCCTCTCCCTCAACGGCGAGATCATATCCAAACGTGTTAGCAAGGAGTCAATCATGGAATGGCGCGATCGCGCTGCGTGCCTAGACGTCGACGACCCGGAACTGTTCTTCCCCATTGGAAACACCGGGCCGGCGCTTGATCAACTTGAGCGCGCCCGCGCCGTGTGTCAGTCGTGCACGGTTCGCGAGGTCTGCCTAGTGTGGGCGATGGAACACAATCAAGATTCCGGCGTATGGGGCGGTTTCTCAGAAGACGAACGTCGCTCACTCAAGCGCCGCGCCGCCCGCGCCCGCCGCGCCTCTAAGTAGACGCGCCCTAAATAGACGCGCCCTTGGCGGCTACCCCCGTCGCTAAATTCCTACTCCAACCCGTATATCCACCTCGCTCCCCCCCTTGGTAGAGCGCCATTCGAGCATTCCCCCCAACTCGTTCTCAATGAGGGTCGTGACGATCTGCGCCCCCAACCCGGATGGTTTGGACCGGATGCCGACCCCATCGTCCGCGATCACGCAATGGAGGTCATCACCGTTTCGCTTCGCGCGAATCGTCACGATCCCACTCGTCTTTCCCGTGAATCCATGCTCAACCGCGTTAGTCACGAGTTCGGTGATGACAAGCGCAAGCGATGAAGCGACAGAAGCGGGAATGAGACCGAAGTCCCCTTCCCTCTCTATCTTGACCCGTACGTTTGCCGTGGCGACATCCGCGATCATCCTGACGCTGCGAGTGACGAGGTCGTCGAAGTTGACCAACTCATCCAGGGTTCCAGATAACGTCTCGTGGACGAGGGCAATGGTCGAAACCCGGCGCATGGCCTCCGAGAGTGCCGCCTTCGCTTCGGGCGCCTCGACCCGTCGGCTCTGGAGACGAAGCAGGGCCGCGACCGTTTGAAGGTTGTTCTTCACCCGATGATGGATCTCCCTGATGGTCGCGTCCTTGGTGATGAGTTCACGCTCCCGACGACGGAGTTCGGAGACATCGCGAACGAGGAGAAGAGCCCCCGTCCGTACCCCGTTCACGAGAGTCGGGATGGCTCGGAGCGAGAGACAGCCCCCGTTGGCCTCAAGGTCCGTTCGGCAGTCCGCCCTCCCCATGACCACCATCGCAAGGGTCTCGTCGATGGTTCCCTTGTTCGAGATAACCTCACTGGTTATGCGGGGCAGGGAGCGACCCACGATCGTCCCCGTCACCCCCAATCGGTGAAAGCACGATAGGGCGTTCGGGCTCGCATAAGTGACGTGGCCTTGATCGTCGAGGCGAATGATCCCGTCCCCGACCCGGGGAGCCCCTCGCTGCGGACCGGTGACCGAGGTGGGCATGGGGAATTCGCCTCGCACGATCATTCCGATGATGTCGTCCGCCGCGCCCTTGTGGTTGAGTTCGAGGCGGCTCGAACTCCTTGAGACCGCCTGCGAGACCTCACGGGTGAGGACCGCGATGGCGACACCGTCCATGACGACGGGGAGGGCGTCCTCGCGAACCGCATAGTGCTCGTCCCATCGAGGCTCACGGGTGGCCACGAGGGTCATCTCCTCAAGAGATCGCTGGAGGGCAGCCACCTTCCCTGCGGGGGCGAAGGAGCCAACGACATCATCCTGATGGACGGTTGGACCGGTCTGAGGCCGACACTGGGCGATGGCGACGAAGCCATCTGAGGTCGGGCGCCACATGATGAGGTCCGCAAATGAGAGGTCGGCAATAATCCGCCAGTCGGAAACCAAGAGCGTCAGCCACTCGGCCTCGGCATTCGACATGGGACCATGACGTTCGGCCCTCTCCCGCAAAGTCGCCATGAAACCAGACTAGGGCAGCCCTCGCCAGGTATCCTTGCATGCATGCCAGACCGCAAGGCGGACCTCTCAGCCGATCACTCCTTTTCGGCCCCTATTGAGCGGGTCATCGCGATGTATGCGAACGAAGAATTCGCACAAGAACGCGGGATGGCTACCGGCTCCTCCGAATGCGACACCGTGGTTGACGGGGATGCCTCGACAGCCTTCACGATAGCGATCCGACGCATCCTGCCTACCGAGGGCGTCCAGCCGGAGTTCAGGCCGTTCATCGGGTCGTCTATCACCGTTCGATATACGGAGGCTTGGGAGCCGCCAAACGGCGACAGAAGGGAAGGAACCTTCGCCATCGACATCGTCGGTGTACCCGCACGTGCGGCCGGTACCCTCTCCCTTATCTCCGAGGGTGACGCGACCAGTTTCTCACTACGTGGTGCCGTCACGGCCCACGTGCCCCTCCTCGCCGGCCTTGTCACGCAAGCCATCATCGATTCGGTCGCCACCAGCCTTGACAAGGAACTGGCCGCGGCCGACGCCTGGTTGTCCAGAGACTAGCGCGAACCCCACCGTCCACGAATCGGCATCCGCACCGGTGTCTCGCTCGCGAATATCGGAGGTCTCTACCCCCGATCCTGGCCGCCATGGGAAGATGGCACGGACTCTCAAGGGAGAACGATGACGAAGGCAACCGCTACGCCAGCCATGGGACACGGCGTCGAGACCCTCATCGTATGCACCAATTTGGTCCGCACCTACCGGGTTGAGCACGCCGAGGTCGGGGCACTCAAGGGTGTCTCTCTTCAGGTTGAGTCCGGAGAAATGGTCGCCATCGTTGGGCCCTCTGGCTCCGGAAAGTCCACCCTGCTCAACATCCTCGCTGGTCTCGATGCGCCAACCTCCGGTGTCGCCCGCGTCGCGGGATGGGATCTCCTTCCGATGTCCGATGCTGATCGCCTCTCCTACCGCCGAACCGTCGTCGGTTTCGTCAGGGAACCCATCGGCAGGAATCTGCTGCCCAACCTCCGAGCACTTGAGAACATCATGCTTCCCATGGCCTTCGCAGGGGCAAGCCCGCAAACCAAACGCAGACGGGCAAAGGAACTGCTCGACGCCATGGGCATAGGCCATCTGTCCCGTCGGCTCCCTGGGCAACTCTCCGGGGGGGAACAGCAGCGTGTCGCCATAGCGGTCGCCCTCGCCAACCATCCTTTGGTTCTCATCGCTGACGAACCGACCGGGGAACTTGATTCCGCCACAGGAGACGATGTGCTTGAGACGCTTCAAACGGCGAACCGGGTCCTCGGTGCGACCGTTGTCATCGCCACCCACGATTCGTCCATTTCGGAGAAGGTGAACAGAACCATCACGATCCGTAATGGTCGGATCTCATCCAGGGTCGTTCAGGGTACCGCCGTCCCGCCTGAAACCCTGGACGCGGTCCTCGCGGAAGAATACGCCGTGGTCGACCGCACGGGACGGGTGCAGCTTCCCAAGGAGTTCCGGAAGGCATTGGGCCTTCGAAACAGGGTCCGACTCGAACTCGAATCCGATCACATCGGGATATGGGCTGGGGGCACCCCCCACCGATCAACGCCGGCGCCTGCGGAGTCGGCTCATAAAACACGCTCCCCTATCGATACACCCCCTCCCTCTCCGGCAATCCCGGTACCCACCGACAAACCTCATCTGCACTTCCAGACCGCTCCCGAGCGCCCGACACCCAATGAGCAGGCGACTTCGGGGCATCCCCTAGCCGCCCTCCTTGACAAGACCGCCGATGTCGAGGAGGGGCTTCCCTACACCCCACGAGTGTTGCCGTCATCCACCACGCGCCCGATGAAGAAAGCCGATCACCAAAATGGGGAGGGACAATGAACACCACGCCAGCCCCCTCCGGGTGCCCCCGACAGTGTGTTCCATCAGGACATAGGAAACTCATCTCTCAAGACATAGGAAACCCTTGGGCGCGAGGGTGCTCTCATGTCGAAAATCCGATTGGTGATTACCGCCGTTGTCGTCGAGGGTCG